>CETH01078932.1_pt1 | contig 34183 bp, 33 predicted proteins | sample 361461 | NCBI WGS metagenome assembly CETH01 (sample SAMEA2622695, study PRJEB7988) | marine metagenome | isolation source: saline water (ENVO:00002010), including
TATTGCAGGTTTTGAAAAAGATCAGATTGCTAACTTTAAACCTGAAGCCGTAGCTGGTTTTAACAAAGACCACATGGCTAACTTCGATCCAACTTTAGTGACAGCTTTTGACGAAACTCAGGTAGCTAAATTCGACCCTGGAGCGATGGGAGGATTTGGAAAAGATCATATGGCTAACTTCGATCCAACTACTGTATCCGTATTTGCTAAAGACCAGGTGGCTAACTTCGATCCCGGAGCTGTAGCCGGTTTTGCCAAAGACCAGATGGCTAATTTTAAGCCTGAAGCTGTAGCTGGTTTTATAAAAGACCAGGTAGCTAATTTTAAGCCTGAAGCTGTAGCCGGTTTTGGAAAAGATCAAATGGCAAGCCTCGCCCCTGAAGCTGTAGGAGGATTTATAAAAGATCAAATTGCTAATATAGAGCCTGAAAGCCTTTCAAATCTTAAAGAGACACAGGTTGCTAATATAGCACCTGAAGCCATCAAAGGTTTGGTCGCTTCTCAAATAACAAAATTACCTACTGAGGCTTTATCTGGATTTAAACCAGACCAGATAGCAGCTATGGCCGAACCGAAAATTATTTCCACAGATGCCCCTAAAGATGATTTTGAAAAAACAATAAAGGAGCAAGCAGAAAAATCTGTATTAGAAATCATTAAATCTAAGCCAGATATTTCATTAGCTGAAGCTAAAAAAGCATACGTTAAAAGCTTAGATACTCCTTTGGCGTCTTTAGATGTAGAAAAGGTTAAAGTCTTAGATCCAGAAGCTAAAAAATCTATTGGTGACAATGTCAAATCTTTTGAGAATTTTGATTTGGATGTCAAAAAGGAATTGGTTAAGGATGTTCCTCCTCTGTTAGGAGGAGTAGGAGACTTTAAAGCTCTTACAGCTAAAATTAATGAGGATCAAGGGACAGATCGATCTGGGCCAGAAGATTCTGGATGGGATGCCGATATACTAGAAAAATTTGAGTCTTCAACTGGATTTGATCCAGGAGTAGCACCAGACCTTCCTCAATTTGAATCTCGAAAAGATGCCATGAAAGAAAAATTTGCTTCTATGAAAGCATTTAAAAAGGCAGAAGATAAAATCGAAGTTCCTGACGATATCTTAGAAGATTTAATTGAATCGGTTAACACAGAGGATGTAATAGCCCCTTAATAGGCTAAATAGAGCCTGATTTCATTAATAATGTTATCAATGAAATCAGGCTCTATTTCCTGAAAATACTTTAAGTCATCCTCAGTATCTAAATCTCTTAATAAAGTTTTAGGCTTAAATATTTTATATTGATGATTCGATTTTTTTACCCAGTCTATATGTTTATTAAAACTATCTTTTCCTAATAATGGCTTAAACCCCAAACCCTTGGGGATCACCATTGCATTTGTTCCTCCATCACTCGAAGATGGGACAAATGTAAAAATTCCTTCTTCACCTGAAAAGTTTAATATCGCATTGATATCCTCTTTCGATATTTTTGGCAAATCTGCCGGTAAGTAAGCTACCGAGAAACCATCTTGCTCTAGCTGAGTTAAAGCTTTCAAAAAATCACTATTGAGATCGTATCCTTGAGAATTTACCCAAATAGCTGACATATCCTCGGTTTGTTTTTTTATTTTATCTCCACCTCCAACCACAATGACTTTACTAGCAATTGAAGCATTTGAAGCCATGATTACCCGTTTTAGTATACCCATAACTAATAATTGCCTTTGTTCTACAGACAGAATGGAAGACAACCTAGATTTTCCTTCGGACAATTCTTTTACAGGAATTAAAATAGCTGTTTTTGACATTATTAACCCAACAAAGATAATAGATTTTTAGCTAAAGCAATTTTATCTTCTTTAGTTTTCATCATAATATTGCTTAACTGAACTTCTATTCCTAAATCTTCTATTTCTGAAATTAAATTTTTATCAGATACATCGATAACAAAAATATCACAAATATCTGAATACAGCTTAGCTACGCCTAAGGCAGACACTTCATGGCCTTGTTCTTTTAACATTTTGCCAGCTGGACCCTTAATAGAGTCATTACCAATTATAGGGCTGACAGCTACTTTAGTCCCATTAAAATTTCTAATTTTGCTACGGACATCTGGGATAGACAATATAGGTAAAATACTTAAAAATGGGTTAGATGGACATATAATTAAATCATCATACTCATTCAACGCTATATCAAAATCAGGCGAAGCAACACAATCCTCTATCCCATTAAAAAATACAGATTTAACCGAAGGTTTAAATTGATTTTTAACAAAATATTCTTGAAATTCCATAATCCCTTTGTCGGTTTCAAGTATAGTGTCTACCTTACCGTCAGTCATAGGAACCACATGATGCTTAATGTTAAATTTAGAACATAATTGCTTTGTAATTTCACTCAAAGTCATACCTGATTGAATCATTTTTGTTCTAAATATATGAGTTGCAAAATCAATGTCGCCAATTTTAAACCAGGTGTCTACACCATATTTATTTAACTGATTTAAAGTTACAAAAGAATCGTCTCCAACACCCCACCCAAATTTTTTATTAACAACATCAGCTAACGTATACATAACTGTATCTAAATCAGGAGAAACATATAATCCGTAAATTTCTTCATCATCCCCTGTATTAACCACAATCATCAAATGATCAGGATCTAAAATGTGTGACAAGCCTAAAACAAGTTTAGATCCTCCTACTCCTCCCACTAATGTTAGTGTTTTCTTCACATTACCCCCTAATAAGAAATTGCGAATCTTCGGATGTTAGTTTAAAAGTATCGAATAATATCATAATCCTTATGCATGCTAAAATCATAGGGAAGCCTATGGGAGGAATCAGATTCACATATCCAGTATTTCTATATCTAATTTCCGAAATTATTCACAAGTACAGTTACAAATACCGCCCGGTTTAACTATTGTTGAAGGTGAAAACGGTCACGGTAAAAGTAATTTACTAGAAGCGCTTTATATGTTATCCATCGCAAAATCACACAGATTATCAAATCAGCACGGATTAATAAACAAAAAATCAATACCTGAAATGAAAAATGGATTAACACATACGTTTGTTGGAGCTGATTCTATAAATAATCAAGACAATAACCGAGTAGAAATACATTACACTTTCCAACCTACAAACACAGAAAAATTTACCCTTGAAAAATTCATTAAAATAAATGGGGTCGAGAAAAAGAGTGCTGAGTTAATTGGAATAATTAATAGTGTTTTATTTACTGTGGATGATTTAAAGTTAGTTTTTGGACAACCAACAGCAAGAAGGCGCTATCTCGACATATTAATATCCCAAACAGACATTAAATATTACAATTTTCTTCGAGAGTATCAAAAATCCAATAAACAAAGAAATCACTTGCTAAAATCTATTCGCGAAGGCAAGTCGCAAGCATCTGAATTAGAATTTTGGGACAACGAAATAGCTACAAAAGGAAGTTATTTAATTAAAAAAAGACAAGATGCTATCGATAGCTTATCTGTATTAGCCCAAAACTTTCACAAAAAGCTGAGTAACAAAGATGAAATTCTAACCTGTGAATATGAATCAATACCTGAATCTACTTCTGAAGATGAGGCAATCATAAAATCATCATTAATAGAAAAATTAGATTTACATCTATCTAAAGATATTTCGTTTGGGTCAACCTCAGTTGGGCCACATAGAGATGATATCAAAATTAAAATTAATGGAGCTTACGCAATAGAACACGCATCAAGAGGACAAGCCCGGACAGCAGTCCTTTCACTTAAACTCGCTGAAGCTGATTATTTAAAAAAAATACGCCAAACAGAACCTATACTATTAATGGATGATTTATTGTCAGAGTTAGATGTTAATCGAAAAAAATTAGTTATGAACTATATTTCAAATTATGAGCAATGTATAGCCACAAGTGCAGAAATGAATCTGGAAATTAATTTATCTTTATCTAACGTAAATAAAATCATTGTTGAAAATGGAAATATCCTAAAAGGTTAATATATGAAATCTTCTATTATGTATGCGGTCCTAGCTCATATAACAACAATAATCATTCCTTTCATTTTAATGCTGGTTCCTATATTTAATGCTACTGAAACAATTACTGAAGTAGAAGGTCTGACTCAATATGTTGTCAAAAAGGTAACTCTGCTAGATGCTCATGGTGGAACTATGTTATTCATCATAGCTTTTCCGTGGATCGTTTCAGGGGTATCTTTAGCTTCAATTGTTATGAGTCGCAATCAAGTATCATATTCAAGAAAAATAGCATGGCGTTGGAAATCATATAATTGGGGATCCCTACTCGTAATGGGTTGTTTTGCTTTTCTTTCTGTGGAAAGTATCGGTTTATTTTATATACCAACTTTATTTCTAATTTTATTATCTATTATATTCAATAGATAATTAACCCCTCGAAAATAATTTGATTTTTTCTGCAGCTATCTTAGTCATTTCTAATATTGTTTTATTCATAATATCTAAAATATCTAAATCAGATTTTTTATCCAAATTAATAATAGTTTTAGTGTACCCGTTCCTTAATTCTGTATTAATATTAAATTTGCTAATCCCTAAATCAATGCAACGCTTAATAATATTTACTGGCAATCCTGATGCTCCGTGCATAACTAATGGAATCGTAGAAACAGACCTTATTTTTTCTAATCGGAGAAAATCAATATTTGGGTCCAGCATGTATTCTCCATGAACATTGCCAACACATACCGCCAAAGCATCTATTTTAGTATTCGAACAGAAATCAAAAAGTTGTTCAGGGTTTGTCATTCTCGCGTTTTTTTCAGGTACACTCAATCCATCTTCTATTCCGGATAATCTACCTAATTCAGCTTCAACAAATCCATTTATAGAATGGATTTTCTTTGTGTGAAACTGAGTAAAATCTATATTGTCCTGATATCCCATAAAAGATCCATCAACCATAATAGATTTAATCCCTAAATTAATAGCTTGATTTATAGTTTCTTCAGAAGAAGCATGATCAAAATGAACAGAAATATCCACTTTTGATTTGTTAGCAGCACTTAAACATAAAGAGGCAAGTTCTCGACCCCATAAATTCGATGTCGCCGAGTGTAGTTGAAGAATTACAGGAGCTTCTATTTGTTCTGCTGCGTTAACAACAGAAATAATTCCTTCTAAATTATATATATTAAAAGCTGCAACAGCATACTTTTGCGCTTGGGCTTTTTCTAAAATACTTTTAGTTGAAACTAACAATTCTCACCTAACATCAATTAATCACTTTTAGGAGACAACTTAGTGTATACGTCTAAAATAGCGTTTTCGTCTCCAACATTGCCCGGGAAAAGAACTAAATGCGAACCAGGATATTTTGAATCTTGTTCCATTTTCATAACAAGGACCCCAGAAAAAATTTGACCTGGAATTGTAGCTCTTGTAATTTTCAAAGCTTCCTTTGTTACACTGGAAGAAGTCATCCCACCTTTTGAAAGAATATATCTAGGCTCTGCAGAAATATTTTTAACAATATTAACGATGCTATTCGTTATATTTTTACCAATCAACAAGTATTCTTCTGGAGAGTTGCCAATCACAACTTCTCTACTTGTATATAAAATAACATCTTCTCCTTTATATAATAATTTATCGATTTGTTTAATAATAAGTTTTTCTTGGTAATTACCACTTAATATTTTATTTACATTTAGTTCTATTGGATTAATATCCGTCGATTGAATTAATTTGTTAAGCTGAAGAGTAGTTCCGGGTACATGTGATCCCACAATTAGCAACGCTCCATTTGAATTATCATTTACTATCTCTTCTCTTGTTAAAAAAGGATATTCAGATTGCCCAATTCTAGCTTTAACAAAAGATGCTGCTGTTCGATATAAAAACTTACTTCCCTTTCTCTCCGCTCGTAGTAACCCTAAAGTAAACACATGTAAGTCAGTCATATCCATTGCGTTAACAATACAAACAGTTTGATTATTTAGAGATTTTAGTATTTCTTCAATTTTTTGAGGGCCTCCAAGTCGAATGTCTTCTATTCCAATTGAAACCACGTCATCGGCTTTAATTCTCCCCTTATATTTTTCTTCCATCCATTTTTTTAGATTAGAAGATTTATAAGAAAACGCAGGGTCGTTAGAGAATGATGTATCCCCTACAGGAATTAAAGTATTATCTTCCAAAGTGTACTGGACATCATTAAAAGTGTATCTTCTCCCTTGGATAAAAAAAGGTATAAATATCAGTGCATCATAAGTTTCATTATTTATTGACTGAACTGTGTCCGAAAACACATCCATTTCTAATGGAAAATGTCCTCTTAGCGTAGAGTCAGATCTAAAAATTACTACTGAATCTTTAAGTGATCGAGACATAGCCTCTAATATATTAGATGTAACCTCTTTGATAATATTTTTTACTTTATTTTCTTGATAAGCTCTAGTGTTAACTTGAATAAAGGTAGCCAATTCATCAGAGTGTAGTTCTTTTTCTAATGATTCTACTGACCAGTCAGATAACATAGCTACATTTCTAACTGTTTGTCCACCTGTGGGATCATCATCCATAAGAAATATCTTTTTTTTAGATCTTTTAATTTCTTGATTTATTAACGGTAAAAGATCTTCAGGCCAAATACTTGGCAAAGATTTAATGGTATCTTGAAATGAAAGTTTCTTTGAGCACATATAGTTAAACTAAAAGTCCGTACTGTAAAGTCGAAACCTAACATAGTGATTTGTAATCGTCAATTTTGATATTTTACGAAAATTAAATAGATAATAGATATATGAATGAATTTATAGACAATCAAGATGATAAGATATCTCCTCAAAAACAATTCATATTAAATGCTAGAAAAGGAATAATAAACTGGAAATATTGGTTAATATCAATACTTTCTATATTTTTAATTTGGCAAGGAATAGGGATTATTCCATCGTTATTAACCTGTTTATTTATAAATAATTATGGAATATCGGATTTTAATTGCAATACAGATAATTTCATAATAAGTGGACCGTCATATATACCTAACTTTATATTAGCTTTTGCTCCGTTTGCATTAGCTTCGATTGCTCTATATATAGCCGTAACCCGGTTGCATCAAAGACCTTTTATATCAATAATCACCGGACGGCAACAATTCGATTTTAAAAGACTCTTTTTTGCTATGTCTGTTGTCGCTATATTTTCAGCTATTTCATTGTTAATACAATTATCTGGATCCCAATTTGAAGATAATAGCATGACTTTCAATCCACCCGGATTTGAATTTTTTATAATCGCAATACTTGCATTCATGTTAGTCCCTATTCAAGCAGGTCTGGAAGAAATATTTTTTCGAGGCTATATTTTGCAGGCATTTTCTTTCATTACAAAATCTAGATATTTTTTAATAATTTCAACCTCTAGTTTGTTTGCTATTCTACATATATCAAATCCAGAGCCTTGGGAATATGGGATAACGGCATATTTATCCAGTGTACTGATATTAGCTATTTTTATGAGTTTTATCACTGTATTAGACGGAGGTCTAGAATTAGCGATTGGTTTCCACATAATGAATAATTTATGGGCATTTTTAATAGTAAACCTAGAAAAAAGTGTGGTTCCGACACCAGCATTATTTATAGCTAATATACCTGAATTTAATTTATTTACACTTGTAATTCCAAGCCTAATCCAATTTTTAATATTTGGAAGTATATTCGCTTGGAAATACAAATGGTTCAAAAAAAATCATTAAATGATATCCACTTTCTTTTGTTCAATATTCCCTTCAGAATCGATTATATAAAATTCAACCACAGGCTCCTCATGATTTTCAATGGAAATCAGCGCATAGCAAAAATCAACCCATCCAGACTCTAATGCCATACGAGTATCTGTGTCTGAAGGAAAAGCCGGGGTATGGGTATGCGAATGGTAGAAAACCATAAAATCTAAATCATTATCCTCTGAATCTCTCATCGCGTTATACATATCTTTAGGATCCATCACATACCTGAAAGGGCTAGAAGCAGCATTTTCTATTTTATAAAGTTTAGAAACACTGCCATTTTTGCCAGATAAAATTCCACAACACTCATTAGGATTTTCATCAAAAGAGTGTTGAATCATTTGATCAATCAATATTTTTGATATTGTAATCAAAATTTATTACCTCGTAGAATTTTTAAAACTAAATGCTGCAATTTTTTAAAAATACTTCTATTTTTTTTTATTCTTTTTTCCGAACAAGCAACACATGTACATGCAGGAGGATGATCATAATGCCAATTTGCTCTACCCATAAATCTCACTAATAAATTTATTTAATTCTAGTACCTCGTCGGCCAAAAAATCCATTTTGCCTCCAAGCTTCATATCCAATAACAGATACTGCATTTGCTACATTTAAACTTCTATTATCGGCAGCCATTGGAATTAATATAGGTTTTATATCTGGAAATTCTTTATATATCCAGTCTGAAAGACCAGTTGACTCAGGCCCAAATAAAAATGAATCTTCTTTTGTGTACTCCACTTCTGCATAAGAATGTTCTGCCCATGCAGAAGTAGCAAATATTCTTCGATCAGAAAACTGATAAATATAATCATGTAATGTATCGTGTTCTGTTACTACAGTAAGATCTGAATAATCTAAAGATGCTCTTCTAAGTTTTGATTCCGTTAGTTCAAATCCTAATGGTCTAATGAGGTGTAATTCTGCTCCCATATTTGCACATAGGCGAATAATGTTACCTGTATTATTTGGAATTTCTGGTTTATAAAGAATTATATGAAACATATTTGTCATCAATGATAGTATTTATAATGTTATTTTATGTATTATGAAGTACATTAATCAATCTATCATATAAGAATATATTTCATAAGGAGAGTAAATTGGCAAATTACTTAGATGGCAAAGTTGCTATTGTAACCGGTGCAGGGAGGGGAATAGGCGCAGGAGTTGCAAAAGCTTTAGCAGGCGAAGGGGCAAAAGTTATTGTAAATGATATTGGAGCCACACTAGATGGTGACGGTACTTCTAACAGCCCTGCTGAACAGATCGTAGATGAAATAAAGTCATCTGGTGGCGAAGCAATACCAAACTATACAGATATTTCGACTATGAAAGGCGGAGAAGGATTAGTTCAATCAGCTATTGATTCTTATGGACAATTAGACATTGTTGTAACCGTCGCTGGAATTCTTAGAGATCGCATGTTATTTAATATGACAGAAGAAGAATGGGATGATGTTATACGTGTTCATCTAAAAGGCACGTTTACTGTATGCAAGCATGCGGCAATACTTTATCGACAACAAAGAAGTGGTCGCATTATAACCTTTGCTTCTGAATCTGGATTATTTGGTAATCCGGGGCAAGCTAATTATGCAGCAGCAAAATCTGGTATTGCTGGATTTACCAAAGTTGCTGCTAAGGATTTAGGTCGATATGGCGCAACAGCAAATGCGATTTGCCCAAGGGCAAATACTAGGATGATGCAATCGGTTCCTGACACTGCTCGTGAACTACGTGCCAATAGACCTAAAGATCGTGAAACAGCTCCACCAATGGCAGAAATGCATCCTGATGACATAGCTCCTTTTGTTGCATATTTAGCCAGTGATAAAGCAAGCAATGTAAATGGTCAAACCTTCTTAGTATACGGTGGAACAATAACAAAATTATCTCTACCTAGAAGAACTAGAACTATCTTTAAACAAGGCCGTTGGAATTTAGACGAACTTAGCGAAATGGCTCCTGAGCATCTCACTAAAGGATTAATTAATCCAGCTCCATCCCAACAATCTAACTAAATATAACTAACGAAAGTAAGAGGAAAAAATGGGTAATTTATTAAAGAACAAAGTAGCAATTGTGACGGGTTCAGGCAGAGGCATCGGTAGAGGCATAGCATTATTGTTTGCTGAAGAAGGCGCAAAAGTTGTTGTCAATGATATAGGAGGTGCGGTTGACGGAACAGGGACATCTTCATCTCCAGCTGATGATGTAGTAAATGAAATAAAACAAAATGGAGGAGAAGCTGTAGCAAATTATGATTCTGTCGCAACAATGGATGGAGGAGAATCAATAATTAAAACCGCTCTTGATGCATTTGGTAAGTTAGATATTGTTGTAACAGTTGCCGGAATTCTTAGAGATCGCATGCTTTTCAATATGACAGAGGAAGAATGGGATGCTGTTATAGCAGTACATTTGAAAGGAACTTTTTCAGTGTGTAAGCCTGCTTCCGTACTATTCAGACAACAAAAAGGAGGAAGAATAATTACATTTTCTTCTATTTCTGGATTATATGGAAACTCTGGGCAAGCTAACTATGGAGCGGCAAAAGATGGAATAGCAGGATTTACTAGATCCGCTGCAAGAGATTTAGGTAAATACGGAGTCACAGTAAATAGTATTTCTCCAGGGGCCAATTCAAGAATGACAGGAACTGTACCTCAATCCTCCCGAGACTTAAGAGCTGCAAGTGGAATTGGTATGGAGGGACAAGGTGCTGGTCCTGCTCCGCTAGAACTAAATAGAGATCCTGATGATGTCGCACCTATGGTTGCATGGCTTGCTTCTGATGAAGCTCATAATGTTAACGGTAATGTCTTTCATTGTGCCGGTGGACAGATTTCATTAATGAACAATCCGTCAGAAGAACGAACTCTGAGAAAAAAAGGTAGATGGACAGTAGAAGAAATAGATGCAATGTTTCCGGGCACATTAGGAATGGACATGGTTAACCCATCTCCAAAACAACCACCTAAAAGTAAGTCCTAGTTATTAAAATAATTACTCATTATAAATAACTATTTTATCAATAACATCTGCAGTCATGCCTTGCGAAGGAACAGCAAGCCCTTTAAGTACATCCATACCTTGTGTCACTTTACCAAAAACACTGTGACATGAAGTTCCTTCAACTGCACAGTCTTTTTTAGAGCCGTCTTCATTTAAACCATCTAAACGTGAAGTAGCTTCATACGTTATGAAAAATTGACTTCCATTAGTGGCTTTACCGTTTTGAATCCCTGCATTAGCCATTGAAACAACACCCTCAGAATCATGTCTTGCATCCACATGGAATTCATTCTGAAATTCATAGCCCGGCCCACCTGTTCCAGTCCCTGTAGGGTCACCTGTTTGAGCCATAAACCCAGGAATGACCCTGTGGAAAGTCACTCCATTATAAAACCCATTCTCTGCTAGATAAATAAAATTGTTAACAGTAATAGGAGTTTTCTGCTCGAATAAATCAATATCAATAACCCCTCCGCCATACATGAAAATTTTTGCCGAGTAATCTTTAGTTTGATCAATATTCATTGTAGGCGGTTGAGAAAATTGAATTCCAGAAGGAGTAGGTGGCAGTTGAGGTATACCAACACTAACCGGCTTACCAAAATTAGAAGCATCAAGAGAAACTTCTACATTTATAAATAAATCATCATCTGTAGGACTTTGTATTTCTGGTCCTGCTTCTACCACACCGTTCAAATCCAAAGACACTATATAACTTTTTATTGGATCAAAGTAAATATCTACCGCAACATTCCCATTAGAATCTTTTAATAATGGAACCAATTCTCCCAAATAAGAAGGTGACAATGCACCTGTTAAATATCCAACATCTTGGTCATTAATAAAAGAGGTTCCAACATATTCGGCAGCCATAATATTTTTTAAAACAATTTTCGTTAACTCAGGAGGAGACATTATTTTTTGACCTTCTGGAAGTTCTTCCCAAACAACAGAATTATCATAATTAATATATAGTTTGTTAGAAACAAGCCTTATATTAAGCATCGTAGTCCCATCACCTGTCATGTCAACTTTTCCACTAAAATCATTCCCATTAGGAGATACATCACCTTTCATATTTAAAGGAACTTCTTGAGAATACTCACCATAGGTAACTGTCATATTCATAAAAAGTTCTCCCTCATATGAATATCCTGATGAAATAGCATTTCCCATTCTTTCTAAAGCATCCGTTGTTTCTTTTGGTTTATTAGAACTATTAGAAATTTGTACTTCTTGATTAGGTTTTTGAATATCTTGATCTATGTCTGATTTTTTAGAAATGTCTGCATCAGAACAAGAAATTAAAGTTGTTAATCCTAAAAACACAAACAAAAATAATGTCATTTTTATATTTCTTTTATAACTTTGTAGCATATCTTTATCTCTACTTAATTGATGAAATGGGGTTAACTGTTACTCTGCTCATTTGAACATCTCCCGTATTTCTAAATTGATGTTCGATGCCAGCTGGAACATATATACAATCTCCTGTTTTAATAGAATATTCAATTCCTTTAAAAAATAATGTTCCAGCGCCTTCTGTTATAAAAGCTTGATGCTCCCACGGATGAGTGTGAAGTGGAGTTGATTCTCCTGGACTATGTTGAACATACAACATTACATAATTAGGAACTCCATCCTTATCATTTAATATTGGATTATCAAAATCTAGGTAGTTTTTTATAATAAGTTCAGACAAACTGCTACCTTCGATAATGGATTCTTTTAAAAGTATCTGCTTGAGGCATTCCTACTCCTTTCCCTCTTTCCGCTCGCATTTCAACCATTCGTTCATAAACTTCATCAAATGTCTGGCCGCTCATTTGAGAAACATGACAAGTTAAAGCTTTAACAGATGTTTCCATATGATCAGTAATGTCAACCCATAGGTCTGGTTCAGGGTGACCCATAATCCATGCCTCAGCAACTTTATGGGGCTGAAAGCCTTCCTCAATCAACTCCGGAAATGTCATATGGTCTCTTGCTGTAGGAAATATAGCAGCTAGTGCGGCTTCCCCAGCTGCCATGTGATCTGGATGTCCTGACCTAAATCCTCCATCTAAAACTCTCATAGGATATTGGCAAATAACCACATCCGGCTTTTGTCTTCGTATTTCTCTAGCAACATCTTTGCGTACATCTAAATTTGGAGTCAAATAACTATCAGGGTAACCTAAAAATGTTACATTAGATAACCCTAAAACCTTCCCTGCGTCTTGTTGTTCTTTTTTTCTTATTGATGCTAATTTTTCTTCCGTCATACCATCTTCAGAACTTCCTTTACTACCGTCAGTGCATAAAACATAAGCTATATCCCAACCCTCAGCAATAAGTCTAGCAACTGTTCCTGAACAACCGTATTCGGCATCATCTGCATGAGCAACAACAACCAATCCTCTTTTATACTCTGAAGGCCAATCAGTAGAGTGTGACAATTTCTTCTCCTTAGATTTTATAAAATTTCAACTAATCCATTATACGGAATTTTTTTGGATAATATGCATTAAAGGCACTTCTTTTATATAATGAAGGATAATACTTGTATTTTAATTCATGAATCTGTATTGTTGTATTGTGGATTTTTAAACTAATAACATATGGCAATTTTTAACAATGGTTCAATTAAAATTAAAAGATAGAGTAAAGGGTTTCCCCAAAAGACATAATGTTTCAAGGAAAGTCTCCATTTTACAAAATAAAATGCCAGCTCCGCATTTCAAAAAAATCCACATACCCAAAAAAATCCACACTTTTGACTCATTCAAAGTCAGTAATTATCGCTATTTGTGGATAGCACATGCCTTGTTTAGTATCGCTTTTTGGTTACAACAAGTTGTTATAGGGTGGACAGCATATCAAATAACAAAATCTCCTTTACTAACAAGTATCATTCTAGGATTAGACGTGTTGCCAATCCTAATAGGGGCTCCTTTCGGAGGATTAATTACTGACAAATTTAATAAAAAAAGACTTTTAGGTTTTATCTATATCTACCAATCATTATTAATTGCTTCTTTTGGAATTGTTGCCCTAATAGGTAGTATTGAAACTTGGACTATATTTGTATTTGTTTTATTAATGGGATTGGGTTGGGCTATACATGATCCCGCTAGGTTTTCCTTAATGTCTAGTGTGGTGCCAAAAGAAAGTTTAATAAATGCAATAGCATTAAATTCTATGGCCTTTAGTATGATGCAAATTTTTGTTCCTGCATTAAGCGGACTATTAATCATACTAATTGGTATAGGTCCAATGTTATTAACGGAATCCGTTTTTTTAATATCTGCAGCTTTAGTAACTCAATTTGTAAACATACCAAAATCAAATGAACAAAAAAAACTTTCTCTTAAGAAAGCTTTGCCAGAAATAAAATCTGGATTTAATTTTGTGTCAACCAATCCGATAATAGCAGGATTTATCCTGACAACTTGTGCGATGGTGTTGCTTGCTATGGCATTTACAAATGGATTAATGCCCGTATATGCTGCTGACATATTTAAAGTTGGCCCTGTCGGATTAGGAATCCTTTTGTCAGCAAGAGGAGCCGGCTCGTTTTTAAGCACTATTTTACTGGCTTCATTTGGGAACATTAACAAACCTGGAATAATTGGTTTTTGGATACTAATCAGTTTGTCTTTATCAATGCTTACTATGTCAATAAATAACATATTCTTATTAGGTTTAATCATTATAATGGTTATATCTGGTTCAACTATGGGCTACCTCAACATATCAATGGCTACAGTACAAAGTTTAACTCCCAATTCTCTAAGAGGCAGAGTTACAGGTATTTTTACTATGTCATTTGGAATGATTTCAGTAGGTGGCCTTTTGTCAGGAATATTAGCAAGCCTGTTTGGAGTCCAAACAGCTACTTTTATTGCCGGAGCACTTTTATTATTATTTGCGTTTATAGGCATCATGATTTTCAAAAAAATGCGTAGCTATAATACTAAAACTCATTAATAGATTTCATGTACCATAACAGAATTGAAAACGAATCAATTTTATAAATAATTAACTAGAGTACTTTTTAAAGAGAAAAAAATGAACCTTCACACCAATATAAATATTGAAAAAACAGAAGCCATATCATCAAATGGAATGGTCGCCACAAAAGACAAGTTGTCATCACAAATAGGTGTCGATATTCTAAAATTAGGGGGCAATGCTGTAGATGCAGGTATAGCCGCATGCTTAGCTGTTGGGGTTGTAGAGCCCGAATCTAGCGGTATTGGCGGCGGCGGATATATGGTTTTTCAAGTCGAAGACAAAGGTGGAGTTATAGGCTTCCCTATGAAAGGCCCTTTAAAGGCCACCCCAGATATGTATACACTGACCGGAGAAGATAAAGTTGGGAATTTTGGATGGGCCGGAGTAGTAAATGATGAAAACATTCACGGCTATAGATCAATAGCTGTTCCAGGGTGCGTTGCAGGACTCTTAGAAGCACATAAAAGATTTGGAAGACTTCCCTTATCAGAAATTGTTAATCCTGCTATCGATCTTGCACGAAAAGGATTTTATCCTGAATGGTTTACACTATATAAATTCGGCTGGCTTACCGAAATGTTATTAAGATATGAAGAGTTAGGAAAAACCTTTATGCCAAATGGAATTCTCCCCTTTGGAACTCAAGAATCTGCATTTTTACTAAAACAGCCAGATTTAGCCAATTCATTAGAGATAATTAAAAAGTATGGTCACGATGGATTTTATAAAGGTGAAATATCCGAAAACATTGTTTCAGATGTTCAAAAAAATAACGGCATCTTAACTCTAGAAGATTTTAAAAATTACAAACCATTTTATTGGGAATCAGGATTAGAATTTCAATATAGAGACAAAATAATCCGAGTTCCTCCATTTGCTAGTGCAGGAATAACATCGGCGATGACTATGAAATTATTAAACCACTCCAATATAAGAGAAATGGGCCACAACAGTGCAGACATGCTTCACACTTATATTAATGCGGCTAAAATGGCATATGAAGATCGGTTCGAATATTTAGCAGACCCAGAATTTACCGATGTTCCCTGGAAGGGACTCATATCTGATGATTATACTAAAGATAGATTTAATCAATTACTAATCAATGACTCTACATATACACATGGTGATCCTTGGAAATATGAAGGTAGAAACCCATATGAAAAATTAAAAGGGAGCTCTCCCAGTCCAGATAACGGAACAACTCACCTATCAATTATTGACGGTGATGGAAATGCTGTCTCAATAACAAACACAATTATGTCCGGATTTGGTTCCGGTATTATTCCAAAAAGGACAGGAATTGTTATGAACAATGGAATGATGTGGTATGACCCAATTCCAGGTAGAGTGAATTCAATATCTCCAGGAAAATATCCTCTCAATAACATGACCCCAGCATTAGTTTTTAATAAAGATGGAATTGAAATGTCTTTGGGGGCAACAGGAGGAAGACGTATAACGAATTGCGTAACATCATTGCTTGTCAATTTAATTGACTTTAATATGAGTCCTCAAGAAGCTATAGATGCTCCAAGAATTGATTGCAGTTCATCAAAAATAACTATAGATCCCCGAATTAACAAAAAAATCATATCTAGTTTAGAAGAATTAGGTCACAGGGTTAATGTTTTGGGTTCAGATTATTCACAATCACGGTTCGGGCAATTAGCTAGTCCTGTTGCTGTAACAAAACAAAATGGAATTTTTAAGGGTGGAGTTGACACATTTCATGCAGCATATGCTGCCGGATTATAAGTTACATTAAAGACAATTGACCAAAATTGGTGATTATTGCTCCAATCTGCAAGTTATCAATGATTAACCTTTTAGCTTCTGTTAATTTTTCTGGATGATCAAATTTTGAAAAACCCGTCAACTTATCAATATTTTTCATTGTATCCAAAGTGTTTTCCTGAACAATTAATATAGGTACATTTTCTTCCTCAGATTCATATTTAACATATTCAATAGGCTCAAGGTTATCCGTCATAATAAAACAGCTCATTGGAGTTTCTAACGCAGACATCTGAACGTCAGGACGATCCCCTCTCACAATAACAGCTTTTTTATCTTTAGTATTAAAAACATATTGGCCTGGGTCCATTCCAAAACCCCCAACCATAACATTTTCAACAAGATTATGTTGATATTCTTTCCCTGAATAAAACTGAGCCCCTAAAATAGTCGCAATATTTCCAACTGTTAGACTTAATAAAGTACGGCTTTCAGGAATAGCTCCGAGTAGACTAGCATTAGAATTTTCAAATGCAGGTGCCCATACCTCTTCAAATCTTGTATTCCCATAAAGAGTAAGATTATTGACTACTACTCCAGTTAAATAATCCCCAAAGCCTTCTGAAAACTCCATAATTGACTTGGTTCGCCTACTTAAAAAATTAGCAACTACAATAACTTTAGCGTCTACAGACTCAACAATCTCCTTATGGACTGATAAATCTAAACCATTAGATCCTTCAACTACAACCAGGTCATTTTGAGAATCAGCTTTTTTTATAAAATTAATAGCTTGTGTTTTCGATTTAGTTACTTTTTCTTGTTGTGGCACATCACATAGATTGGACACATAAAAAGAATCTTGGTCATCATCTGTAGAAATGGGTTTTAAAAATGAAATATTTTTGAAATCATTGCTTTTTGCTATATCAATTAAAGCAGAACAAATAGTAGTCTTGCCAACCCCACTATCTTTTCCAGTAACATAAAGAACACCCATCTAATAACCTTCTATCATAATTTTTGGAACTTATTTTTTGTTAGTACCCCTGCGGCGCCTTCTCAATCTTCTAATACTTCTTTGTCGATCTAGACGAGATTGCTCTCCCTTAGATCTAAAAAAACGACGATTTCTTAATTCGCGTAAGATCCCGGACCTTTGCATAGTCGTTTGAAACCTTTTTAAAAGAGCTTCAGAATCTTCACCTTCCCGAAGAGTAACGTAAGCCAATCTTATAATCTCCTAATTTCTTTATGTTTAAATATCTAATAAAACAACTTTAAATCATTATTTAATGAGTGAATAATTATAGCATAGCTAGTTAATTAGAAAGTCTAAGACAAATAATTGATGACGTACATTCATTTCTAATCTATCATGATAAGTGACAATATATAACTTTAGAGGAGTTTAAATGCCTGAAGCAAGCCATGAATTTGTGAGTATCTCTCACTTTATACCTGAGACATTCGGTGAACCGGGCCAAAGAACTTTTCGTATCAATGTTGTGAGCGAGAGTTCTGACGCAAAATTATGGTTAGAAAAACAACAACTTGCAGAGCTTTGCATAACAATCATGCAAACTGACGAATATACAAAAAATAAAGATTTAAAAGGTCCCAGTAATATTCCTGAAAATATCAAACAATCTCAATTAACATATCTTGATTTTAAAGTTTTCAAATTAGCATTTGGATATAACGACCAGTCTGGGTTATTTATTGTGGAAGCATATGAGCTTGATAACGAATCACCAACCGTTAGAATATGGATTCCAAGAAAAACTGCTATTGAATTTGCAAATAAAGGATTAGAAATAGTCTCTGCTGGAAGACCTTTATGTGATTTGTGCGAAAACCCTATGAATCCTGAAGGCCATGCTTGCGAACGCAAAAATGGCCACTCAAAAAAAGGTCAAGACATTCTTTAACAGCATTAGGTAGAGGTGCGTTCTGAATCAATACGATGAAACTGATCCAAGAAATTATTTCCCAAAACCTGACCACAAATTACTTGAACCTGAACATAATCAAGCAGAAGATTTTTTAAAAAACGGAGATTTCATTGGCGGACATTTAATGCCTTGGAGTTCAAATAATACGTACTTGGTTTGGATTTCTACAGATATTGATAATACTTGCATCAGTGCAATATACAAACCCAAAAGTGGAGAGAAACCACTTTTTGATTTTCCAAATCAAGATTTATACAAGAGAGAATATACAGCCTATTTACTAAGTAAAGAATTAGGCTGGCCAAATATACCTACTACAATAATCCGTGAAGGGCCGCATGGCATAGGATCTGTACAGTTATACATAGATGCCGATCCGAGAATAACGTACTTTGACCTCAGGCCAGACAATAGTTTAAAAAATGAATTTAAGAAGATGTCTATTTTTGATGTTATTGCCAATAATGCCGACAGAAAAGCAGGACACTGTATCCAATCAAAAAATAATATTATTTGGTCCATAGATCATGGAATAACATTTCATAACTCTTTTAAATTAAGAACCGTTATGTTGGAATACTTTAATCAAGATATCGAATCTGATTTACTACAATCCTTAAAAAAATTGTCTTATAAATCAGATCCTTCTGGAGACTTCATAAAAAAATTACAAGAACAAATATCAAAACAAGAAATTAATGCCATGGTTGAAAGGCTAAGCTTTTTAATTGAACACAAAAAGCTTCCATTTCTTGACCCAAACAGAAATGTACCATGGCCTTTAATATAAGATAGAAAAAATATCTATTGCCCCCGCTTAGTAAATACACATAGAATATCTTATATATTTAGGAGGGTTGGCCGAGTGGACGAAGGCACCAGTCTTGAAAACTGGCATGCCCTAACGGGTATCGTGGGTTCGAATCCCACACCCTCCGCCAGATACATGTCATAATATGGTTGATATTTAAATATTCAAATCTTAAATGGGAGATTGGTTGTGAAACTTCATGAGTATCAAGCTAAAGATATATTTTTAAAATATGGTATACCTGTACCAAAAGGAAAAGTAGCAACAACATCTAGTCAAGCCGCTACAGCCACTTTTGATATCGGAGAACCTGTTGTTGTTAAGGCGCAAGTCCATGCCGGAGGAAGAGGTAAGGCCGGTGGAGTAAAACTAGTAAAATCTCCTGGCGAAGCAGAATCTTTTGCAAGCAACCTTTTAAAATCTAATCTTGTAACATACCAAACAGGACCAGAAGGAGTTCCAGTAAATAGTGTTCTCATTGAAGAGGCCATAAACATATCTGAGGAATTTTATCTCGGTATGGTAATTGATGGGAGTTCAAAAGGTGTTGTAGCAATAGCTAGCAAAGAAGGCGGAGTGAATATTGAAGAAGTAGCTGAAAAAACTCCTGAAAAAATTATCACAATACCAATAGATCCTGTCTTAGGACTACAACCGTTTCAAGGAAGAAAAATAGCATATGAACTAGGTTTAAACCAAGAAAATATTCGAAAAACAGCAGATCTAATTCAAAAACTTTATGCAGTTTTTATTGATAATGACGCAACATTAATTGAAATAAATCCTTTGGTTTTAACATCAGATAACCAAATATTAGCTGCGGATGCAAAATTAGACATAGACGATGATTCTATATTTAGGCATCAGGAAATAAAAAATATCTCTGATATTTCACAAGAAGATACACTAGAAGTTGAAGCGCGAGATTTTGATATTAATTACGTAAAACTTGACGGGAATATAGGTTGTATTGTAAATGGCGCAGGGTTAGCAATGGCGACAATGGATGTTGCAAGTTCTGCAGGGGCTTCCCCTGCAAACTTTTTAGATATTGGAGGAGGAGCCACAGAAGAAAAGGTAGCTAAAGCATTAAGTTTAGTTTTATCTGATAATAATGTTAAGGCTGTATTGGTAAACTTATTTGGAGGAATTCTTCGATGCGATATTGCGGCAAGAGGTTTTGTGATGTGCATTGAAGAATCTCAAAATTTCAATATTCCTTTAATCGTTCGAATGTTAGGCACAAACGCAAAAGAAGGAATAGAGATACTTAAAAATTCAAATTTAAACGTAACTTTTGTTGACACATTAGAAGAAGCAGCTTCTAAAATCAGCAAATATTCTTAGGAGTCTTTAATGAGTATTCTAGTAGATAAGAACACCCGTTTATTAGTTCAAGGAATAACAGGAAAAGAAGGCAGCTATCATGCTCAAAAATCAGCGGAATATGGAGCAAATCTAGTTGCAGGAGTAACTCCAGGAAAAGGTGGACAAATTTTCATGGACAAAGTTCCTATATTTGACACTGTGGAACAAGCTGTAATAAATACTAAAGCTAATGCTTCTTTAATATTTGTTCCTCCCCCTTTTGCTGCTGATGCTATTGTAGAATCTGTTGATGCAGGGATAGATGTAATTGCTTGCATTACAGAAGGTGTTCCCGTAAAAGACAGCATAAGTGTTGTTAGGTATATAAAAGATAAAAAAGTTTCACTAATAGGACCAAATTGTCCTGGGATAATCTCTCCTGGTGAAAATTTCAAAATGGGTATTATGCCCGGCCATATTCATATGCCCGGAACCACTGGAGTTGTGTCTAGAAGCGGAACCCTGACATATGAAGCAGTAGGCCAATTAACAAGACTAGGAATAGGCCAGTCAACTTGTGTGGGTATAGGCGGAGATTCTGTATCCGGATCAAACTTTGTAGATATACTAAAAAAATTTGAGGCAGACCCAAACACAGATAGTGTGGTGATGATAGGAGAAATAGGAGGCAGTAAAGAACAAGAAGCTGCCGAGTACATAAAATCCGATTTCTCAAAACCTATTGCAGCATTGATCGTAGGTCAAAGTGCACCAAAAGGTAAAAGAATGGGACATGCCGGAGCGATCATCACAGGATCTGCGGGAAAAGCTGACGAAAAAATTAAAACACTAAAATCTGCTGGAGTTGAAATAATCCCAGGGCCTGCGTTTATCGGAGAAACTCTTCAGTCTATCCTCAAGTAAACACATCTGTTCTAAAATAATAAAAAATATTAGAACAAATGTGTTTACTTGGGGGTAAATATGTGCTAGCCTTTATTCAAATTGATAAATTTAAATCCTCTACAGGAGTCTGCCATGAGTAAAGATGAAAAAAGTAAAGCTCTCGATCTTGCGCTAAGTCAAATAGATAAACATTTCGGAAAAGGCGCCGTAATGAAACTAGGTGACGCTCAAGATGTGAAAATAGACGCGATTTCCACTTGTTCCCCATCTCTAGATAACGCTCTTGGAATAGGAGGGATACCCAGAGGAAGGGTAACAGAAATATACGGTACAGAATCGTCTGGAAAATCAACTTTAACCTATCACATAATGGCAACTGCACAAAGAAATGGAGGGACTGCGGCTTATATAGACGCAGAACATGCTTTAGACCCGAGCTATGCTGGGAAATGTGGTGTTGATATAGAAAATTTATTAATATCCCAACCAGATACCGCTGAGCAAGCTTTAGAAATTTGTGAATACTTAGTAAAAAGCAGTGCCCTAGATATAGTTGTAATAGATAGTGTAGCCGCTATGGTACCAAAAGCTGAATTGGAGGGAGATATGGGAGATAGTCATGTAGGACTGCAGGCCCGTTTAATGTCTCAAGCATTAAGAAAATTAACATCCTCCATAAGCAAGTCCAATACTGCTGTGGTATTTATTAACCAAGTAAGAGAAAAAGTAGGTGTTTTCTGGGGAAGCCCAGAAACAACACCTGGAGGACGAGCGTTAAAATTTTATAGCTCTGTAAGAATTGACTTAAGAAGAATAGAATCTATTAAGCAAGGTACCGATATATTAGGAAATAGAGTTAGAGCTAGAGTAGTGAAAAATAAATTAGCCGCTCCTTTCAAAACAGCCGAATTTGACATAATGTTTAACGAAGGAATAAGTCATGAAGGCGACCTGTTAGACCTTGCTGTAGAACAGTCAATTGTTAAAAAGAATGGTTCTTTTTACTCTTTTGGGGAAATACAAATAGGACGAGGTAGAGAAAAATCTAAATTATACTTAAAAGAAAACCCTGTGCTAACAGACGAAATCGCTGAACTTGTAAAAGAATCTTTAACTCCAGAAGAACCGTCAAATGACTTAATAGTTCCGACCTCTGAGACGATGAGAAATGAACCTGAAGGATAAGAACACACTTGATAAAGCGCAATCTGTAGCAATGAAATTCATTAATTACAGATTGCGTAGTGAACAAGAACTAAGGGTTCGTCTATTAAAAGATTTTGACGAACCCATTATAAAATCAACTATTTCAAAAATGTATGAGCTTAAATTTTTAGACGACACTCGTTTTGCAAAATCATTTACTGAAAGTCGGATTAATTCCAAACCAAAAAGTATGTCTTATATAAAAAAAGAATTATCTAAAAAAGGCATCTCTAAAGAAAATATTGACCTTGCTACAAAAAATATAGACGACCACAAAACTTGTCATGAATTAGCTGCAAAAAAGTCAAAGAGCCTATCTCAGTTACCTTGGGTTAAGTTTCAACAGAAAATGTTAGGATATTTAATCAGAAGAGGTTTCAATTATTCCATTGCCAATTCTGCAACCAAAAAAGTATGGGAAGAAATCCAATCTGATTTTTAACTATACTAAAAATAAACAAATACCTCGTTCTATAATATATATATAATATAAAAATATAGACGGGGGTTAACTTTGACATATGAAATAGTGATCAGTATCACTCTCATATTTATATTTCTTGTATTTTCTGCTTTTTTTTCAAGTTCAGAAGCTGCCTTTTTGTCACTTCAAAAAACTCGTTTATCATATTTAATAAGCAGTAAAAAGCCTGGCGCAAAACGTGTAGCAGCAATGATTGCGAATACTGAACGACTTTTATCAACGATATTACTTGGTAATAATCTAGTAAACGTTGCTTTTACCGCAATAATAACAACTTTGATCGCTAATTTGATTGGAAAAGGACCTAAATCCGTTGTAATCGCAACAATTGCCGGCACAGTCATATTACTAATATTTGGAGAAATTATCCCGAAAAGTATTGCTGTGAAAAAATCTGAGTCAATAGCATTTTTATATGCTCGAACTCTAAAACTATTTGAATTTTGCATGTATCCTGCTGTCATTTTACTTCAATGGTTAACAACTAAAACCCAAGGATTTTATGAAAGAGAATACACTCCAGATGAGACAATAACAGAAGGTGAAATATTATCTATGATCGACATTGGAGAGGCAGAAGGAACTGTAGATCCAAGCGAAGCAGAAATGCTTGAAAATGTATTTAAATTTACAGATAGGCAAGTACGAGAAGTTATGACTCCTCGCACAGAAATTATTAGTGTCGAAAGAGGAATCACCTTAAACGAATTCCTCCAAATTTATACCGAACATCCTCATACAAGATTCCCTGTTCACAAAGAATCAAGAGATGATATTGTTGGAATCATTTCAGCAAAAGACGTTCTTAGAATGCTAGCAACAAAAGGTATTACTGAAACAGACTCCACGACAGACATACTTCGCGATGCTTATTTCGTACCTGAAACAAAAACTACAGGAGAGCTTTTTGAAGAATTAAGAGAAAACGGACACCAAGTTGCTATTTGTTTAGACGAACACGGTGGCTTAGCAGGCATTGTGACAATAAAGGGATTAACAGAAGAAGTTGTTGGAAGAGTAGGAGAAGAAGGAGAATCCCCTGAAGAAGAATATTTCAACATAAGGCCTAATGTATATAAAATTGATGGAGGTATGGATATTCAAGAAGCTAACGACGAAATGGACTTAAATCTCCCAAAAGGAGAATATGAAACAATTGCAGGTTTTGTTCTCTCCAATCTAGGAAAAATACCTGAAACAGGAGAACAATTCCAATATGAAAATTTATTATTTAAAATAGACAAGATGGATAATTTTAGGATAGATTCAATTTTAATTAGGAAAAAATTAATTACAAACCCAGAAATTGAACCAGAAACTCAATCTTAATCTTATCTAAAGAATATAAAATGAGCTCCGATCAATCACCAATTAGCGATACAATACAAAATTCTGTTTTATCATCAATAAAAGAATTCGGCTTATTAAATTCAAAAATGAGTGTTTCTTTTTCCGGAGGACCGGATTCTTTAACTCTTCTTCATGTTCTTCATACTTTTGCTAATGATGGAAAAATACAGCTTATTGGGGCTCACTTAAATCATAATATCCGAGAAACCGAATCTATAGCAGATGAAAAATATGTAAAAAATATATTTGAAAACCTAGGCATAATATATGAAATTGGCAATTTTGACGTTCCCAAGCTGTCAAAAGATTTAAATATTTCGATTGAAGAGGCAGCAAGAAAATCACGACACGAATTCCTTTATAAAATCAACAAAAAACATACCGTTAGCACAGTGGCAATGGGGCACAATCTCGATGACCAAGCAGAATCGATATTAATGCACATTATGAGAGGGTCTGGAACAAATGGGTTGAAAGGTATGGAATTATTGTCAACAAGAACAATCGATGGTAAATCTATTAATATATTTAGGCCTTTATTAAATTTTTTAAAATCTGATATAAAAAAATATTGTGAAGAAAATAATCTTACCCCTGTAATAGACTCAACAAACTTATCTACACAATATAATCGCAATTTTGTAAGACTTAATATTCTTCCTATAATGGAAAAATATAACCCTTCTATTAAAAAATCATTAGTCAGGCTTTCAAAAATCAGTTCACAAGACCTAGATTTTATAAATAAAGAAAGTGATGGCTTTTGGGAAAAAAATGTGAAAGAGCATAAAAATCATTTATCAATTTCAATCACTGAACTTATTAATACTCCAAAATCTATCAGTTCACGTATATTAATAAGAGGAATATCTCATTTTCAAAAAAATTATTTGGATATTTCTTTATCTGATATTGAGTCTTTGATGAGAATAATTAAAGGAGAAACTGGCCGCCAATTACAAATAAATAAAGTATTAGCTATAAAACAATATGATTCTCTTTTAATATGTGAAAATTCTGAAAATGTTATTCCTCTACCTGTTATAAGTAGAACTCTAAGGATTAAAATCCCGGGAACAACAAAAATGCCAGGATGGCTCATACAAACATCATATGAGAATGCACCAAAATCTACTCATACGCCACAAGGCATCTTAGGTGGAACAGAATGGTTAAAAAAAGATTTGGGCAATGAACTATATATTAGAACACGAAAAGATGGTGATTTGTTTAACCCAAGTGGATTGGAAGGCAAAAAAAAATTAAAAACATTTATGATAGATTCCAAAATTCCTCAATTGTGGAGAGATCGGATTCCACTTATATCGATAAACAAAAAAGTAGCTTGGGTTGTAGGTTGGAGAATAGCTGAATGGGCTCGCCCAGAACCTTTAGAAAAAGCTATAAAAATAGAATTTAAACGTAATATAAATATTAGATAATGCGATCTAATCTAGGATTATCTCGTCTTCCTGGTATTCGCCCTCTTTTAGCAATAGGCTTATTTTCTATTTCTTTAATATCTGCTCTTACATTGTTAGGTGAGGAACTTGCTATATAATCACCAACAAAATATCCATTCACTGGAGCGTTAGAGTCCTCAAATATTTTTATTTTACTAGGGGTTAATCCTCCACTAATATAAATCTCAACATGCAAGAAATTCATTGCATCTAAACGCTGCCTAACTTCGCGAACTAGAGTAGGTGTGACTCCACCTCTTTCCGAAGGGGTGTCCAACCTGATCCCTCGAAGCCTTTCTCTTAAGGCTTGGGCAACATTGAGAGCCTCTTCCGGTTCATCTTTAAATGTGTCAACTAACGCAATTCGTTGTACGTCAATGGGAATATGTTTATCAAATGCTTGAACTGCTAAAACAGTGTCTCCAAAAATAAGAGGTAGGGTATGAGGCATATTACCTATTGGGTTTCTTGCAATTTGTTTTGATCCTATAAGAGTAGAAGCTGAAGAACAACCTCCAACAACAGATGCATAATCTATAATATGTGCTGTATTTGGGTGTACGTATCTAGCGGCATACGATATGACCGTATTTTCTCTAGCTGCAACAACACATTCATAAGCGGCGGTTGCCCAACCCGTTGCAGATGCAATCATTCCACATAGACTAGTTTCATATAACCCAAATGAAGAATACCTTGCAATGACTCTCAAGACAGGCTCTCCCTCAACAACTTCATCGCCCTCTGATAATGCCCATACTTGTACATCTTCATCAATTGAGTCAACATTAGCTGTAGAATCTTGATCAATTTTTGGTAAAACATTAGTGAGCAATGTTACTGCTTCTTCAATACCACACAGTACCCCGTCATTAGCGACTGAAAATTCCATCAGCACCTTAGGATTTAGGGACTCAAGTCTCAAAACTTCTTTAGTCCAATGAAGATATGCGTCTGCAGGATCTCCTTTAATAACAGAAGGTCTAATATCAAACTGCGTAGAGTTATTTCCTCTTTTTGTACTCATAATATTTCTCTTATTACGACTAAAATAGATATGTCCAATTAATATCTAGTATATACAAAGTCATGTAAATTGAATACTTATAGGTAACTCAATTTTGTTTAAATGCATTGGCTTGTTTTCTTTTTTCTCTTACAAATTCTAAAATGGTATTTATTCCTTCTGGTGGGGCTCCCATTTTAATTGCTGCGATTTTGTCTTCCTCAGATTTTTTATCATCACCTATCGCTAAATAAGCAACAGCTCTATTACCTAAAGCATCAGAGTTGTCAGGATTAATTTTTAATGCATTAGAAAAACTGATTATTGCTTGATCAAATCCTCCCAAAGTCAAAAATGCTGTTCCTAAATTATACTGAATTTCAAAATTATCAGGATCTTCCCATGCAGCTTTTTCAAATTCTTCTATAGCTTCTACATGGAGCCCTAATTTTGCTTTATTTAAACCTAATTTAAAATGTTCCGAAGTCATGATGTTAAATAATACCTATTTTTATGTTCCCTTATACGTAAATTGAATACTTATTACTAATTCAATTCTATTTGCTTTTTAGCTTTATTTATCCCTCCAAACTTTAGCCTCGCTAAACCCTTAATATCATTCCAAGCAGTGCTAATAATATTAACGCTACTATTAGGATCATCAACCCAATAAACAGGAACTTCCTTTATTTTATAACCTAATTTATTAGCTAATATTAATAATTCTGTATCAAAAAACCATCCATTATCATCCACTAAAGGCAATAGGTTTTCTGCTGTTTCTGAAGAGATTGCTTTAAAGCCACATTGAGCATCTCTAAACGGAACCCAAAACAAGAACCTAAATATTAAACTGTATCCTCTAGATATAATTTCTCTTTTTAGTGTTCGTCCAACAACCTTCGAACCTTTAATTAACCTAGATCCTATTGCTATATCATATTTTTTGGAATAAACATGATCACAAATAATAGGCAAATATTTCAGATCGGTTGATAAGTCGATATCCATATATACTTTTATTCGTGAATCTAATTGCCAGGCTTTTTTAAGAGCCCTACCTCTACCTTTTTGGGGTAATTTAATAACATTTACATTTTTTGAATCCGACTCTATTTGCTTTGCAATATTATAAGTTTCATCTGTAGACCCATTATCAGCAATAATAATCTTCCAATTGTAAGATATCATTCCTTCAGAACAAAATTTTAAAAGTCGAGAAACACTAACATTTAAAACATCTTGCTCGTTAAGAACGGGTAATACTATGTCAACGCTACTTTTATAAGTCATAAATATTAGAGTTATTATTAATGATTAAAGTGCCGAATACCCGTAAAGACCATAGCTATATTGAACTTATTAGCCTCATCTATAACGTCTTGGTCTCTTATTGATCCTCCGGGCTGAACCACAGCTGTGACGCCCCCCTTAGCCGCCATCTCTATATTATCTGCAAATGGCATAAAAGCATCAGATGCTAATGCTGATTCTTTTGATTTGTTTCCCGCAATACGTAATGCTAAATGTATGCTGACTACTCTATTGGGCTGACCCGCACCCATTCCAACTAAGGTATTATTTTTTGCCAAAACAACCGTATTAGACTTTATATGCTTGCAACATTGCCAAGAAAAATATAAATCCTTCCATTCTTTTTCAGTAGGCGCTCTATTTGTTACAACTTTCCAGTCAGAATATTTTTCAATAACTTTATCCTTCGTTTGGATTAATACTCCTCCAGATATTGTCTTTATAGAAATATCAGCCATATTTCCAGAAGAAGTATTTGCTTGAAGAATACGGGTTCTTTTTCTTTTTTTAAAAACATTAAGGGCCCCATCTTCAAATTTTGGAGCAATAATTATGTCAAACAAAACCCCTTTCATGGCTTCTGCTGTTTCTATACTTACTACTCTATTAAAAGCAACAATACCTCCATATGCAGATACAGAATCACCGCTAAAAGCATTTTTATATGCAACAATTTGATCTTCATTTATACTAATACCACACGGATTCGTGTGCTTAACTATAACGCAAGCAGGATCTGTAAAGTCAGTAACGGCTGCCCAGGCACCATCAGCATCTAAATAATTAGTATAAGACATTGGCATTCCATGTAATTGATTAACACGTGCTATACCTCCACTACCTAAAGTGTCAGTATATATTCCTGCTTCTTGATGTGGATTTTCTCCATACCGTAATGTATCTAATTTTTTAAACCCAGTTGTAAATTCTTCTATATCGAGCAAGGAAGTATCGCTCAACCAACTTGCAATAGCAGAATCGTAAAACGCTACATGTGAGAAGGCTTTTCTAGCTAAATTTTTTCTTTCATTTTTAGTAAATTCAATTTTATTCACAATTTTATTCTTTATCCATTCATAATCAGAAGGATCTACAATGACCAAAACATTTTTATAGTTTTTTGCAGCAGCCCTAATCATTGTAGGTCCGCCGATATCAATATTCTCTAAAGCTTCTTCTAACGTAACGTCAGGTTTAGAAATTGTTTCTAGAAATGGATAAAGATTAACAACAACAATATCAATAAAATCTATATTGTGTCTTTCTATTTCTTCTCTATGTGAAGTAAGGTCTTTTCTTGCTAATATACCGCCGTGAATTTTAGGATGTAGAGTCTTAACTCTTCCATCTAAAATTTCTGGTGATTTAGTTATATCAGAAACTTGCGACACTTTAATATTCGCAAGGGAAGGGCTTTCAATTATTTTCTTATAAGTGCCACCCGTACTTATAAGATCAAACCCATTATTTGATAGAACTTTTGCTAACTCTTCTATGCCTTTCTTGTCATATACACTCAAAATAGCTTTCATATTGTTCTCCAGAAACCTATTCGTTTATTATTTTAATTAAATGTTGATCTTCTTCAGGTATTACCTCACCAATAATAAAAGATTCATCCAGAATATTTAGTATTTCTGAAACATTATCTTTATCAGAAATTAATATCATTCCAATTCCCATGTTATATACCCTATACATCTCATTAATATTTATATCTCCTTTAGTTTGAATTAGATCAAATAAAGGAGGTGTTTCCCATAAAGAAGCATTTACTACTGCAGACATATGCTTAGGTAATACTCGAGGTAAATTTTCATAAATACCTCCACCAGTTATATGGGCTACTCCTTTAATTAAGCGCTTAACTGATAAAATATTTTTATAGTATGACAAATGTGGTCTAAGCAATGCTTCGCCAAAAGTTTCTCCAAGTTCGTCTATATATTCAAATAAAGGTTTAGGATTATCATCTAGTCCATAAACATGTCTTACTAAAGAATATCCGTTAGTGTGTAATCCGTCAGAGGGAAGCGCAATGAGAACATCTCCTTGAGAAACAGTGGTGTTTGGTGTCAACATTAATTTTTCTTCTACAGCACCAACAATAAACCCTGAAATGTCAAAGTTTCCTTCTTTAAAAACTCCAGGCATTTCAGACGTTTCGCCTCCAATAAGCGCACAGTCAATTTCGCGGCACGTGCTTGCTATTCCTTCAACGATAGTTTGGACTACCTCGTTATCAATATTAGATGTTGCAATATAGTCAAGAAAAAATAAAGGATCGGCTCCAAGAACTATAATATCGTTAACACATGCATTTACAAGATCAATTCCTATGTTTGAAAAATCATTCGCTAATTTCGCAACCATTAATTTTGTTCCAACAGGATCTGTGCTAGACACCAAAACTGGATTATCATAATCTTTCAATTTAAACATAGCACCAAAACCTCCAACTCCCCCCAATACAGAAGAATTGTATGTTTTGTTCGCTAAATTTTTAATATTATCTTTAACAAGCTGAGATTCTTCTAAATTAACACCTGCATCCCTGTATGTTATTGCTTTATTGCCTGGATTATTCTTCATTAATTAAGACTCTAATACCAATTTATCCATTTCCATTTGAACTGGAATAGGGTATGTTCCAGTAAAACAACCCATACAAAAATCTTCTCTTTCACCACTCACTGATTTCAATAATCCATTAGTGCTTAAATATCCAAGAGAATCTGCTCCAACATAATCTCTAATTTCATCTGTCGTCATATTAGCTGCAATAAGATCATCTTTTTTTGCCATATCAACCCCAAAATGGCACGGGGATATGATTGGAGGAGCACATATCCTTAAATGAACTTCTTTAGCTCCCCCTTTTTTCAATAATTTAACTACATGAGGGGTAGTTGTACCTCTTACGATACTATCATCAACAACAACAACTCTTTTACCTTCTAAAATTTGAGGTAGATAATTTAGCTTTCTCCTAACTCCTAACTCACGTAATCTTTGGTCAGGTAAAATAAAAGTTCTTCCAACATATCTGTTTTTTACCAATCCTTCTGAATAGGGAATACCAGACGCCTGAGAATAGCCAACTGCCGCCGCTGTAGCCGAATCAGGAACCCCAATCACTACATCAGCATCGACAGGAAATTCTCTCGAAAGTTCTGCTCCCATTGCCATCCTAGTGCTGTACACAAGTTTCTCGCTTAAAATGCTGTCGGGTCTTGAAAAATATATTTGTTCAAATATACATTGTCCTATTTTCCCGTTTCTCTCTTTTTGATAAATCGTTTTTGGTCCGTTTTGATCAATTAATACTGCCTCACCGGGGTTTAGCTCTCTAACTAAATCTGCCCCTATATGATCCAAGGCACAAGATTCTGATGCTAAAATCCATCCATCATTTAACTTACCTATACACAATGGCCTAACACCTAACGGGTCTCTCATTCCAATTAGTTCATTTTTAGTCATCATGACCAGAGAATAAGCCCCTTGCAACTTTCTCATTGTATATGCGGCCCTATCTAACCAATTATTAGCTGGAGCATTTGAAATAATGTGAGCAATAATTTCTGAATCTGCTGAAGAAGAAAACATTACATTCCAATCAAGCAGTTCTTTTTTAAGGTCTACAGCATTAATTAAATTACCGTTATGACCCAATGCTATTTCAACATTAACCCCTTTTGAAATGATTGGTTGAGCATTTTCTATATTGCTAGACCCCGTTGTTGAATATCTAGTATGTCCTATTGAAATATGCCCCGGTAGTCTAGATAAGTCATATTCTTGAAACCCTTGTCCTACAAGGCCCATTTCTGTGTGTGTGTGTATCTGAGACCCGTCACTAGTAGCAATTCCTGCACTTTCTTGACCCCTATGCTGTAATGCATATAGGCCAAAAAATACAGCTCTAGCAACCTCTTCCTTAGGAGCATATATACCGACCACCCCACAGGCTTCATGTGGAATATCGTCATTATCGTAATTTGTAGATGTGTAGGTGCCATCCACAATAGATGGACTATTTTGTATATTTTGATGAGGTAGCTGATCTTTAAATTTAATGCTACAACTCCATAGTCACAAACGAACACATCGTTGATTCAAAACATCGTCAATGAATTGATTATACGTCTCGTTAGAATAAAGGGTCAATAAAACTTCACTCCATTTTGAATAACATTAATCAACAATAGGCTGGGCAATTATCCAAAGGCTTATTCCAGTATAAAAAACCATCAAAAAAAGCATTGGGTATTGAGTTTTTATTGCCAATTTATGATTTGATAATTTGCGTATAGAAATTAAGTGTGCAATAAAAACAGAAAATATATGACCTCCAACTAATGCTATCACAGAAAATATCCAAGCAAATTTTGCATTGATGATAGATATATTGGGAGTATATTGAACAGTATTAAATAGATTCCAATCAAAAAAACAAACTATATTTCTGGCACTAGGAATATCAACACTAGAACATCCAAAAGGGTCGGATGCTAGCGGTATAATTTGTTGCCCCGTGATAAGTAAAAAGGATATATAGTGTGACAGATTATATGCAAGAGCAATAGGGACAAGAGAAAACACAAATGTTTTAATAGCTTCTTCTTTAGAGATTTTATTTTTTGATATATTAGAAATATTGGAGCAAACTAAAACATACATACTAAAAAATAATATAGGAAAAAAAATAATCCCGATTGTTTTTATAGTCGCAAAAGTAGAAAATGGAAGACGATCAAAAATCGGCCATAAAGTATTCTGAATAGATATCCAAGTAGAGGTTTCAGCAAATCCATCAAAAGTTACTGTCGCTAATGCTGAAATGTGAAAGGCAACCAAAGCCCATGTAACTTTTTCTCCTCGAGCAAGTCCTGAAGCAAAGGGCCTAAATGAAAATTTCCTAAGTTTATTCGGTGCCAACTCCCAACATTCATAACAATCAACACAGTCCTTTAAAGAGATATTTAAGCAATTCGATGTACATGCATCACAAATAACTTTTTCGCCTTTAGGAGTTTTGACTCTAACTTCTGTCATAGAGAATCGAGAAAAAAGTGAAAATAAAACAAAAAACGGATCTGCGTTTCGTAACCAAGTATGTCTACCAAAAATATACATCCCTACTATGGAATATATAGAATACAAAATTAATGAAATCGATAATATTTTTGGTGTTGAGCTTCCAAAGTAAACATTCTCAAACCAGGCAAATAAAAAGAACGCTATAAGGGCAGGCCAAGCATCTATATTATTTGGCCAAGAATAAATTGGCTTTAAATCTTGTTTAAAAATGTTTTCAAAATATTTAAACGCCATACTCCAAGGGTTTACTACAACCCATAAATTACCAAATATGGCAACTATATATCCAAACCCAACCCACCATATTATCCACACAAAAGTTGGAGAAAAGTTATCTAAAGCATTTTTTGTTCCTAAAAACCCTGTCAAAATAGTTAAAATAAGTAAAAGAATAGACAATATGCTTAAAAAAAATTTAGCTCCTTTTAGGAATATTCTAATCCTGTCTTTATTCCATATATCTAATTGGAAATAATCGTCACTTGAATTTGCCTTTCTAACAAACCAGCCAATAATCACAAAAGATAAAGCAACCGTAGCTGACGCCCCAAAAACAAAATAGCTTAGTGGAATTGGAAGATCATATCTTTCTCCAAATCCATGAGCAAAAATAATCGTTGTATTTAACATAGTAAATATTAATACTAAAAATACAACGATTATTTTTAACTTCAACCCTCTCACAAAAAAACTCATTAAGGATAAACTTCTAAAATTAATAATAAACGCTCTTCATG
>CETH01152815.1_pt1 | contig 34169 bp, 31 predicted proteins | sample 361461 | NCBI WGS metagenome assembly CETH01 (sample SAMEA2622695, study PRJEB7988) | marine metagenome | isolation source: saline water (ENVO:00002010), including
GAACCGGGGCTATTCGACCGGCCTGATTTTCTCGCACTGATGCTATTATATCTGAGTTAATTCCCACTATTATCATTTCCAATGATGCGTTCAAAATAGATCAGCTAATGATGGTTGGATTAATCACATCAAAAGCACTCTGCGATATGCCACACACCACACGCAGAAAAAACTGGAAGTGATGGATCAGCTGGCACAAATGCGCGAAGAAAGTCTCGCAAATTGGCAAAGCGGCAAATACGAGAAACAGCTAAGTCATTGAAAAAATTGGGGTGGCTGAAGGGATTTGAACCCTCGACCCCCTGAACCACAATCAGGTGCTCTAACCAACTGAGCTACAGCCACCACTTCAAACGGCGACGTAATTAGCCCCCGCGTTCTAGAACGTCAACCCGCAACAAGCGCCATCACGCAAAATGGTTTTTTAGCCTTCGAAGCGCCTCGTCAATTGTCTCGGGTTTTTTACAGAACGAAAACCGCGCGAAATAACTAGTGTTTTCAGAGGTATAAAAAGCGCTGACCGGTACAGCAGCGACCCCTGCCTCAACCGTCAGATACTCGCAGAATTCTGTATCCATCTCATTGTATCCAAGCGGCCGGAAATCGGTCGTTAAAAAATAGGTCCCCTGACATGGAACGACTTCAAAGCCAATTTCTTGCAAGCCCTTGGCGAGATGATCACGCCGAGCCTGCATGTCGGAATTGAGTTCTTCGAAATATACATCGTCTTTCCTTAACCCATAAGCGACTGCCGACTGCAGGTTTGGTGGAGTGGTGAAGGTAAGATACTGATGCGCCTTGGAAATTGGATTTAAAAGATCTGGCGCGGCCGTAATCATACCAATTTTCCAACCAGTGAGAGAAAAGATTTTGCCGGCAGACTGGATACGCACAGTCCGCGTCCGCATGCCTGGCAGCGTTATCATAGGAACGTGAGATAGGCCGTCAAACGCCAGATGCTCATAAACCTCGTCGCACACCGCGAACACATCATATTTCTGGCAAAGTGCCGCAATGAAATTCAATTCATCGTCACTGAAAACCTTAGCACATGGATTCATAGGGGTATTCACCAGAATCAGCTTTGTTGCATTGCTGAAAGCAGCCTCTAACTCAGCACGCGGCAACGCCCAATCTGGCGGACGCAAGCTTACTAACTTTGGGATACCCCCGGCGCGCTTGACTATCGGCAAGTAGGAGTCATAAAGCGGCTCAATTAAAATTACTTCATCACCCGGCTCTATTAAGCCGAGCAGAGTCGCACATAGCGCCTCTGTGCCGCCTGAGGTCACCAAGGTCTCCGTCTGCCAGTCTATTTCAAGCCCGTAAAACCGCGATGCATGTTCTGCCACGGCCGTGCGTAATTCGGGAAGTCCGAACATCGAAGGATACTGGTTGACGCCGTTGCGCAGATACTCAACCGCTGCTTCTACCACATCAACTGGACCGTTTCCGTCCGGAAAGCCCTGCCCGAGATTGACGGCTCCATGTTTCTGAGAAAGACGCGACATGACCTCAAAAATTGTCGTACCAAAACTGGATAGAATCTTGTTACCGACGTTCACACTCACCTTCCGCTAAAATATTGTAATTTCTCTCGTAGCACATCGTGAACTATTTACACCAGACGAGGTTGGCTTGATGCTTATTAGCGATGAGATGTTTGAGGTCATACTGGAAAGGATAAGGCAACGACGACTAGCAGATTGAGTAAGTTTCTAACTTACTTCACGGTTTGATACGCTAGCCCAGAAAATAATTGGTAGATTTCAGTTTATAATGACCAAGAATTGTGCAAATTGGCTGATTTTTGATCATTTAGAAGGCACTTAGGGTGCTGAAAGAGTTTAGAACTCAAACTAACCGCGCTTTACAAACCAATCGAGAGTTGGCACGAATCCTGCATCTAATAAAATATCTATCTGGGTGGGGTAGTTGGCTGAACTCAGATTTTAAAAAGGATGCGCTAGAGTCATGAAAAAAATCGAGGCAATCATAAAACCTTTCAAGCTTGATGAGGTCAAGGAAGCATTGCACGATGTCGGGGTTAAGGGGCTTACAGTTACCGAAGCAAAAGGTTTCGGTCGTCAGAAAGGCCACACCGAGCTATATCGGGGAGCAGAATATGTAGTGGACTTTCTACCAAAGGTCAAAATAGAGGTCGTTATCGAAGACACTTTGGTCGAAAACGCGGTAGAAGCGATCCAACAAGCCGCTCATACCGGCCGTATCGGCGATGGCAAGATATTCGTTTTGAACGTCGAAGAAATACTTCGTATCCGGACGGGAGAAAAGGGTGCAGAAGCTATCTGATCCCTTACAAAACCTACTTCGCAAATAGTCAATTGACCGAAGCGATTATTCGTAAAGATCGGCGGGATTCGGTTCGATGAACAGCACGTCACAGAAAGGAATAAAGCTATGGCGGACGACATGAAAAACGTCTTCAAAATGATTGAAGACAACAACGTAAAATATGTGGATTTTCGGTTCACTGATCCGCGCGGTAAGTGGCAACACACGGCTCAATCCGTCGGTACAGTCGACGAAGAGATGCTCACTGACGGTATCATGTTTGATGGATCGTCAATCGCAGGCTGGAAGGATATCAACGAGTCCGATATGACCCTTAGTCCCGATTGCTCGACCGCAGTCATGGACCCATTCGCCGCACAAGAACAACTAATCCTATTTTGCGACGTGCTGGAGCCCAGCACCGCACAGCCTTACAGCCGCGATCCGCGTTCGACAGCTAAAAGGGCTCAGAACTACCTCGCTCAGACCGGCATCGGTGACACCGCGGTATTTGGACCGGAACTCGAATTCTTCGTATTTGATGACGTTCGTTTTGACGTCTCTCAGAATCAGACGTTCTACGCACTAAATGAGGAAGAAGGTGATTACAACGCCGGCTCCGTACTCGAAGGAGGAAATATTGGTCATCGGCCAGGTCCGAAAGGCGGTTACTTCCCCGTTCCGCCAGTCGATTCAATGACCGACCTCAGAGCTGAAATGCTTACGGTGATAGAAGAAATGGGCGTAACAACCGAAAAACATCACCACGAGGTCGCCCCTAGCCAGAACGAGCTCGGTATCAAATTCAATCATTTACTGAAAGTGGCGGACTGGGTGCAGATATATAAATACTGTGTCCACAACGTCGCACACTCCTATGGGAAAACTGCCACTTTCATGCCGAAACCGATCCTCAATGACAACGGATCAGGTATGCATGTCCACCAATCAATCTGGAAGAACGATAAGCCAACCTTCGCAGGTTCTGGCTATGCCGACCTTTCGGAAACAGCACTCTATTATATCGGGGGCATAATCAAACATGCCAAAGCTCTCAACGCGTTTACCAACGCGTCGACTAACAGCTATAAGCGCCTAATTCCCGGGTACGAAGCGCCGGTGCTCCTTGCATATTCCGCACGTAATCGGTCTGCGTCTTGCCGTATACCTTATGCTACGTCACCAAACGGAAAGCGCATTGAAGTCCGTTTCCCGGATCCGACTGCAAATCCCTACTTCGCGTTCTCGGCCATGCTTATGGCGGGTATCGATGGTATCCAGAATAAGGTACACCCGGGAGATGCGATGGACAAAAATCTTTACGACCTACCGCCAGAGGAGTTGTTCGGAGTACCCACAGTCAGCCACAGTCTTCGTGAGGCAATCGAGTCACTTGAAGTTGACCACGATTTCCTTACTCAGGGAGACGTATTCCCGACCGACCTTATCGAGGGTTATATGGAGTTAAAATGGGAGGAGATTTACACCTTCGAGCAGACGCCACATCCAGTCGAATTCTCAATGTACTACAGCATATAGGTTTCAACGACGGCAACGCGACGAGAGCTGCCTGAAGGCAGCTCTTTTTTATCTTAAACCAAGACAAATCTTGTCGTTTGTCTCCACCAACAATAGCCAGCCGTAATATCGCGGATCAACGGGTAGTTGGAATATCACTCAGCTATCTAAACAGATTAGACATCGTAGCCCGGGAGCCGAAATTCCGGAAAAATCTGGCGCCGTCTTTCCTACCCGCCACCTCTTCCCATAAGAAGATTGATTCGCGATCTACCCTCTTTATACGATCTTTCCACATCATATAGTGCTATTAATCTCCGATTATACTTTATGCTGTCGCTCCGCTTCTCTCAAAGTTTGTTTTATGAATGCAGTTATATGCGTACACACAGGATGCCATGTCTGATCTTTTCGAAAATTCTGATTTAAAGCAAAAACGTTATTCTGCGAACGACATTGAGGTTTTGGAGGGGCTGGAGCCCGTTCGGAAGCGGCCAGGAATGTATATCGGGGGCACCGACGAGAGAGCGATGCACCACTTGGTAGCTGAAATTCTCGACAATTCTATGGACGAAGCCGTTGCAGGATACGCGAACTGGATTGAACTTAATCTGTCCGAGAACGGATTTGTAACTATCCGCGACAATGGCCGCGGAATCCCGGTCGAACCGCACCCCAAATATAAGAATAAGTCGGCGTTAGAGGTCGTACTAACAACCCTTCACTCAGGTGGAAAATTCAACGGGGATGTCTACAAGACCTCGGGAGGGCTTCATGGCGTAGGCCTGTCAGTAGTCAATGCTCTTTCCGCCGAACTCAGGGTTGAAATTGCTCGTGACAAGAGAGTCTGGGCCCAAAACTATCAGCGAGGAAAACCAAAAGAGAAGCTAAAAAATATTGGTAATGCAGTAAACAAACGAGGCACCACCATCAGTTTCCGGCCGGACCCCGAAATCTTCGGAGAGACAGCAAATCTAAATCCGTCCAAGCTTTACAATATGGCCAAAGCAAAAGCTTATTTGTTTAAGGGAGTCGAGATCCGTTGGTCCTGCGCACAACAGCTAACCCAAGGGAGCGCAGAAGTTCCCGAAAAAGAAACCCTCCACTTTCCCAAGGGCTTGTCGGACTACCTGAGCAATGCTCTTAACGGCCGTGGAATGGTAACAAATCTCCCCTTTGACGGCCAAGCGGAACTTGGCGGGCATAGGGGGCGCGCTGAATGGGCATTAGCATGGGCCGAACAGGGAGACGGCGCCATAGTGTCCTATTGCAATACGGTTGCGACGCCGGAGGGTGGCACTCATGAGAACGGCCTGAAAGCATCCCTCGCCCGAGGCTTGAGGTCTTTCGGTGAAATGTCGGGCAACAAACGAGCCAACATTATTATAGGCGACGATGTATTTGGCGGTGCAACAGGTATCCTATCGGTGTTTATCCCAGATCCCGAGTTTCAGGGCCAGACCAAGGAGAAGCTGTCTTCCCCCGGTCTTTCGAAACTCGTCGAAAATTCAATCAAGGATCACTTCGAACATTTTTTAACTGGCAATCCACAGGATGCCGATGCGCTGCTGGGACACATTCTTGAACGTGCGGAGGAACGAATACAGCGACGTAAAGATCGAGAGTTTGCGCGCAAAACACCGACCCGTAAGGTCCGACTCCCCGGGAAATTGGCTGATTGTGCTTCAGGCTCTGCTCTGGGGACAGAAATCTTCTTAGTGGAAGGCGATTCAGCTGGAGGTTCTGCTAAGCAAGCGCGCGACCGGAAAACACAGGCGATCCTGCCGCTCCGCGGAAAAATCCTAAATGTCGCTAGCGCCACGGAGGAAAAGATTCGAGCTAATCAAGAAATCATGGATCTAGTCCAAGCGCTCGGCTGCGGATACGGAGGTCACTACGACCCAGCAAAACTTCGCTATGAACGCGTCGTTATTATGACGGATGCGGATGTCGACGGAGCACATATCGCGTCTCTTCTAATGACCTTTTTCTTCCAACAAATGCCGCAGATGGTTGCCGATGGAAATCTTTTCCTAGCGATGCCACCCCTATACCGGATATCTCAGGGAGCATTGGTCAGCTACGCGCGCGACGATACGCATAAGGCAGAATTACTTGAAACCGTGTTCTCAGATAAGAGGAAAGTAGAGATCAGCCGGTTTAAAGGGCTTGGCGAGATGCCTCCAGCTCAGTTGAAAGAAACAACTATGAATCCAGATAGCAGAACTTTGTTGAAAATCATACTTCCAATAGACGATGAGGAACACGCCGCTGGTAGAGAAAAATCCACGGAAAACGCGTTAGGATCTACAGCTGATCTCGTCGAGCGTTTAATGGGCCGTAAACCAGAACAACGTTTAAAATTTATTCAGCAAAACGCCGGTAAAGTTCACTATGTCGACATTTAAAATCGGAAACTACGGTAATATAATGGGAAGAGTCCTGAGTGCTTATCAAAAACCTATTCCGCCGATTACCGTTTGTTTTATTGATTCGCCAAGTGTGTTATAGCGTAATAATCTAAAATGGGTCGCAGCAAGTTCTAAGATGTTTTACCGACCTGATTTTTCAGCTACATGCAAGCAGGTATGAGTTTTTCAGATCTCGGGCTGAGCCCGGAAGTTTTAAAAGCGATCGATGACGCAGGATACGTCAAACCGACGCCTATTCAGCAGGAAGCCATCCCCTACGTGCTCATGGCCCGCGATGTGCTAGGGTGTGCGCAAACTGGCACCGGCAAAACGGCATCTTTCACCCTTCCCATGATCGATATACTTTCAAGTGGTCGTGCCAAGGCCCGGATGCCCCGTTCATTAATCCTCACCCCCACACGAGAGTTGGCAACCCAAATAGCGGAAAATTTTGAGATATACGGTAAGCATAATAAACTGACTATGGCGCTGCTCATCGGTGGAGTTTCCATGGATGAACAGACGAAGATGCTGGATCGCGGCGTCGACGTGCTTATCGCAACCCCGGGACGCCTACTCGATCATTTTGAGCGTGGCCGAATTCTCCTAAATGACATTAAAATTCTTGTGATCGATGAAGCTGATCGGATGCTCGATATGGGCTTTATTCCCGACGTCGAGAAAATTGTTTCGTTGTTACCGAAAATTCGACAGACACTTTTTTTCTCAGCAACGATGCCCCCAGAGATACGTCGGCTTTCCGATGCATTTTTGATGAACCCGAAAGAAGTGACTGTCGCTCCTCTATCACAACCCGCTGCGGAAACGGTATCGCAGACTCTTTCCGTCGTCGATCAGCGAAAAAAGGGAGAGGCACTAAGAGGTATCATAAAGCAAGAAAACGTTGAGACCGCGATCATTTTTTGTAATCGAAAACGTGACGTAGATATTCTTGAAAAATCCCTGCGTAAATATGGTTTCAACGCAGCCGGTTTGCATGGCGACATGGACCAGGCAAGCCGAAGCGAAACCCTCGAGAGGTTCAAACGCGGTGAAATCAATTTTCTAGTTGCAAGCGATGTAGCCGCTCGTGGCCTCGATATAGACGATCTACCCGTAGTGTTTAATTTCGACGTACCAATGCAGTCTGAAGACTATATCCACCGTATAGGACGGACGGGACGCGCAGGCCGCGAAGGTCGAGCATTTACCCTAGCCACACCATCTGACGGCGTTTTCGTAAATGGTATAGAGACGCTTTTAGGTAATCCTATTCCCCGAATAGAAATTTCGGGATTAGGGATGGAGAAACTTGAGGATATCGACAGCAAACGGCGAGGACGATCGCGCAGAAGTAACGGACAGGCACAAAACAAGGTAAATAACGCGGGGAATCCGCAGGCCCGAGGCAATCAAGAAAAATCCGACAGCAGGGTAGATGGTGAACACAAACCTCCACGGCGATATGACCACCGTAAAAAGTCAAAAACGTCAGATGACGGTGCGGCCAAAAATAGAAAAGGTAAAGCCGATAGTCGGCGCAACAAAAGTCATACGGGCGTTGATAGAGAACCGGATAATTCTGTTGTCGGATTGGGCGATCACATGCCAGATTTCTTAAAGAAGCCAGCCCGCCCTCGTTGAGTGCTGGCAATCTTACTGGGGAGATAAGAGATGCAGACTATTTTTGTTATGGTGAAATGCCAGCTCGGCAAGGCCTACGATGTCGCCGCTGCGGCGGTTGACAAGCTTGATCACGTATCTGAGGTATATTCAATATCGGGTCAGCATGACCTAATGATGAAATGTACCCTCGACGACGATATGGATATCGGTCATTTCGTGACTAGTGAGCTACAGCTTATCGATGGAATCACAGATACTTTTACCCTCATCACGTTTAATGCTTTCACATAGGTGCTGCAGTCCGGCCAAGCTATTAGGTTTTCTGCCGTGTTTTATAAAGGGGTTCTGAACCTTCCAATTTTAATCTGGGTAAAGGCCCATCAAGTTGGGTCAGCGCTTCCGTCTCCATTAGTGAGTGGCGGCAACGCTCCGTAAGTTTATGATAATCGTGGTTCCCTGCCACCTTCCATTTCTTCTCTTCTTCGGTAAGTTCGCGCATGATTTTGGCGGGTGTTCCCGCTGCAATAACGCCAGCGGGCACCTTCATCGCCGCCGGGATAAACGCTAGCGCCGCTACTAGAACGTCGTCATGTAAGACTACGCCGTCCATCACCACTGCATTCATCCCTACAAGCACACGGTCGTGTATGACCGCACCGTGAATCACCGCTCCATGGCCAATATTACAGTCTTCACCAACAATAATTTCTTCTCCAACAAAACCGTGCGCGGTACAGTTATCCTGAAAATTGCTACCGCGGCCCATTTCGAATCTGCCAAAGTCGGCGCGAATAGATGCTCCCGGCCCTACATAGCAGTCAGGACCTATCACGACATCACCAATCAGGGATGCGGTCGGGTGGATAAACGCGGTGGGGTGCACCACCGGCGTGACACCACCAATCGAATATACCTTTACCATTAACATTCCCTTCATTAAATTCAAAACGGCGGGAATTTCCCGCCGTTCATTTCTCCGAATGACCCCTCTTTGATCAAGTATGAAAAGATTCGCCGCAGCCACAGCGGCCTTTCTCGTTTGGATTGTTGAAAACGAAGCCCGACTGAAGCTTATCCTCAACGTAATCCATCTCTGTTCCGATGAGATACATCAGCGCCTTGGAGTCAACGAAAAGTTTTACACCTTTTTCCTCCACAACTTCGTCAAGTGGCTCCTTATTACGGGCAAACTCCATCGAATAGGCCATCCCTGAGCATCCGCCCGTCCGAATTCCAATTCTTAATCCGGTCGCGGGCTCAGTTCGCATTTCCATCAGTTGTCTCACCCTTGCCGCTGCCGATTCTGTGAGTGACATTACCGCTGTGTGCATCTGTTTAGTCCTCTAGTCTTCTATGCAAGTTAGGGTCCGCCACGCACGGATCACATAAATCCAAGTTCAAGCTTCGCCGCTTCAGACATTTGGTCAGGCGACCAAGGAGGATCCCAAGTCAGTTCGAGATCCACCTCATCAACACCGTCAACGCTTTCCACCCGCGATTTAACCTGCGCGGGGAGAATTTCCGCGACCGGGCAATGTGGTGAAGTTAATGTCATAACAAGGCCAACTTTCGACGTTTCGGATACATGCACCTCGTAAATCAGCCCAAGGTCATAGATATTTACCGGAATTTCCGGGTCATAGCATTCACTAATTGCGGCAATGACCCTTTCTTTTAGTTTAGCAGTGACGTCATCCGATTCTTGGACAATTTTGTTTTCCACCGCCTCTGGCACCTGAACAGTCTCTTCCATCGGGATCAATCTATTCTGTTGTTACGATTTTAGCGCTTCCGTCTATTGCCGCGACGAGTGTCTGCCAAGGTAAGGTTGCGCATTTGATACGGGTCGGGAACTCGCGGACACCCATTAAAGAGGACAGTATCTCATCTTTAGGAATGGAAGGGATGTCACTTGATGTCAGAAGGTCGACAAACCGTGCATACGCCCCCTTAGCCTCTTGGATAGTCTTTCCTTTTAACATCTCGGTCATCATCGATGCACATGCTACCGAAATAGCACACCCTCTCGCATCAAATTTTGCATCCACGATAATTTCTCTGTCAAGTTTCACGTAGACTGAGATCTTATCACCACACAGCGGATTATTGCCATTGGCTTCAGCATTAGCATCATCCATCTTACCCACATTTCTGGGGTTCCGACTATGTTCCATGATAACGTCCTGATAAAGCTGACGGAGAGCGCTACTCATCGAAACATCTCCTGAACGCGATTTATCCCGTCCACCAGTGCATCAACCTCTGACCGTGTGTTGTATAGACCAAACGATGCCCGAACGGTCGCCGCAAGATCGAAACGGTCCATGACAGGTTGCGCACAGTGATGTCCAGTGCGTACAGCAATCCCATCATAATCTAAGATAGTACCAACATCGTGTGGATGTATGTCCTTTATATTGAAGGATAATATTGCCGCCTTTTCAGGCGCGGTACCAATCAACTCTACACTGTTTATTGCTGACAAGCATTTGGTCCCATAGTCAAGCAAATCTCTTTCATGCAAGGCTATAGCGTCAAATCCGATCTTATTTATGTAGTCGATGGCGGCACCGAGCCCGATAATTCCCCCAATGTCCGGCGTGCCGGCCTCAAACTTAAAGGGTAACCCGGAATACGTCGTGTTTTCAAAGGTCACCCGATCAATCATTTCTCCACCACTCTGATACGGTGGCATCGTTTCTAGCAGTTCTTCCTTTCCATAGAGTACGCCAATGCCGGTAGGCCCATAGAGTTTGTGTCCCGAAAATACATAAAAATCGACATCCAACTCCCGGACGTTTAAGGGCATATGAGGGGCTGCCTGACATCCGTCGATTAGGACGAGCGCCTCTTTTTCCCTGGCAAGGCGGACAACATCTGTAACCGGCACCACTGTACCGAGGGCGTTGGAAACATGAGTGACGGATACCAATTTAGTGCGTTTGGATAAAAGCTTTTCGTATTCGTCCATCAGGAATACGCCGTCATCATCTATCGGCACGACTTTGATTATGGCACCAGTTTGTTTGGCAATGATCTGCCATGGCACGATATTGGAATGGTGTTCTAGTACCGATAGGATGATTTCGTCACCTGGCTTGAGGTTTGCGCCACCCCAACTCGAGGCAACCAGGTTGATTCCCTCTGTCGCTCCACGCACAAAGATTATTTCTTTTTCATCCGCCGCTTTCAACAGATCTTTTACCTTCCGCCGCGCATCCTCCATCGCATCAGTGGCGATTTGGCTCATGTAGTGAACACCACGATGAACATTTGCATAACCGGTTTCATATGTCTTTGAAATCTGTTCGATTACTGCGGAAGGCTTCTGCGCACTTGCACCATTATCGAGATAGACAAACGGTTTACCGCGAACTTTCTCTGATAGTATTGGAAAGTCTCCCCGAATCTGACCAATTGGGTAGTCGCCGTTTGCACTCATAATGCTGCCTCCGACATCCAACCTGAAACAGCGTTGGAAATATGATCGCCGACCGGTCCACCAGCTAACCCGTCTGAAATCTCGGCAATGAATGCCTCAATCAGCAATATTTTTGCCTGATTTTCGGGTATGCCCCGGCTCTGTAGATAAAACAGTGCATCCTTTTCAAGTTCGCCAACGGTCGCACCATGAGCGCATTTGACGTCATCCGCGAAAATCTTTAGCTCTGGTTTTGAGTCGGAGTGCGCACCCGCTGACAATAAGAGATTCCGATTTGACTGGAGTGAGTCCGTTTTCTGAGCATCTTGCCCCACGGTGACGCCGCCCTGAAATACGGAATGCGAGGACTCATCTAGGACATTACGAAAAACTTGTTCACTACTAGTATGCGGGACCATGTGATTGGCTTGGGTTGTGGTATCAGCGTGCTGTCGTCCCCTCAGCAACGCGCCACCTGCCAGCGACGCCTCCGCCCTCTCGCCCTCAAATGACACTCGGGTTTCATTACGAGAGAGACGAGCGCCAGTTACCAACGAGACTGAACTGTAGCGCGAGCCTGAGCCTAATCGCACTTGAGTTAAAGCGGTGTGATACGATCTGAGCGACTCCTCCTGCCTTTTTACGTGGCGTATCGATGCATCACTACCCACCCGTATTTCTGTGACAGCATTAGTCCAATAAACTTGTTCTGAGACACCCGCAAATGTCTCAACAACCGTTGCTGAACTTTTGTCTCCTGCAATGACAAGATTCCGCGGGTGAACCACCAGAGCCTGGTCTCCCACATCTATTAAATGCAGAATCTGAACCGGTCGCTCAAGCTGCACACCATCCGCGAGATTCACGACAACACCATCCTGCATAAAGGCAGTATTAAGGGCTACCAACGGCGCACCTTTGGTCGGGGCAATTTTTCCAATCTCCCCCTCTAACTCGGGATCAAAGTCCTCAAATGCCTCTGATAAAGATTTGATGTTCGCACCATTCGGAAGCTCATTGATTTCCGAGGCATCGGCGTCATAACTACCATTTACAATTACGATACGGTCTGCGCCTTCAACAAACAAAGATTCCCAACGAGATATATCAAGGTTATTGAAATCTGCTACGACATCGAAATCTGAGCGCTTCAGAGGATTCAGATTGGTATATTTCCACTCTTCTGTTCTGGGTGTCGGAAACCCCTGCATCTCAAAGGATCGAATTGCACATAATCGCGTTTCTGACAGCCAAGGGCCCGGCAAAGTATTCCTGACCTGCTCGAAGCCCTCTAAAAATGGACCTGTATAATTCGTTTTTAACATCGCATCGGTCCCTCAGGCAGCCTGCGGGGTATCACCACCAATGCCGAACTGGGCATAGCCCTCTTTCTCAAGCTCCAGCGCCAGTTCCTTGCCACCATTAGCCACGAACTTGCCTTTAGCGAGAACGTGGACGAAATCCGGCACAATGTGGTCCAAAAGACGTTGATAATGCGTAATAACGATCATAGACCGATCATCGGCTCGTAGTTTATTTACGCCCTCAGAAACGATACGGAGTGCATCGATATCGAGCCCCGAGTCGGTCTCGTCCAGAATTGCGAGGGTCGGTTCAAGCATCGCCATCTGAAAAATTTCATTGCGCTTCTTTTCACCACCGGAAAATCCAACGTTGACCGGGCGTTTTAGTAATTCGTCCTTCATTTCTAAAATTTCACCCTTTTCACGGGCGTATTTTAAAAAATTTATAGCATCGAGTTCATCTTCACCACGAGCAGTCCGCACGGCATTAACGGCAGTTTTAAGAAATGTGAGGTTCGATACACCGGGTATTTCTACCGGATATTGAAAGGCCAAGTATATTCCCGCGCCCGCGCGTTCATGCGGCGCCATATCGAGAACGTTTTCCCCTTTGAAGAAAATTTCGCCCTGTGTAACCTCGTAGCCTTCACGTCCCGAGAGTACATAAGACAATGTGCTCTTCCCCGAACCGTTGGGGCCCATAACCGCATGGATTTCGCCAGACTTAATTTCAAGGTCGATCCCGTTTAGAATTTTTTTTCCATCGACCGATACATGCAAGTCTCTAACCGACAGCAAGTTCATTCTTCCATTCCTTATCCCACGCTTCCCTCAAGCGTCACACCGAGTAATTTTTGGGCTTCGACCGCAAATTCCATCGGTAGTTCTTTCAAAACTTCCTTGCAGAAACCATTCACTATCAAGGATACTGCATCTTCTGCATTCAGACCCCTCTGTTGGCAATAAAACAGCTGGTCTTCGCTAATTTTTGAAGTGCTTGCTTCATGTTCAACTTGCGATGTTGGGTTCGAAACCTCTATGTAGGGCACCGTATGTGCACCACATTCATCACCGATTAAAAGGGAGTCGCACTGAGTAAAATTACGCGCCCCCTCCGCCCCAGCAAGCGTCTTGACTAATCCCCGGTACGCATTCTGTCCCTTACCTGCAGAAATCCCCTTAGAGATTATCGTACTTCTCGTATTTTTTCCAATATGGATCATCTTGGTGCCGGTATCGGCCTGCTGAAAATTGTTGGTAATAGCAACAGAGTAAAATTCACCGACTGAATTGTCGCCCTCAAGGATACAACTCGGGTATTTCCAAGTCACCGCTGAACCGGTTTCAACCTGGGTCCATGAGATCTTCGAATTGACACCGCGGCAGATACCTCGCTTGGTGACAAAATTATAAATTCCGCCCCTGCCTTCTTCGTCTCCGGGGTACCAATTTTGAACGGTCGAATATTTGATCTCAGCGTCACCCAACGCAATCAGTTCAACTACGGCAGCGTGAAGTTGATTTTCATCGCGCATAGGCGCTGTGCAACCTTCAAGGTAACTAACGTAACTCCCTTCATCAGCAATAATCAATGTACGTTCGAACTGACCCGTATTCGCGGCATTAATGCGGAAGTATGTACTAAGCTCCATTGGGCAACGCACGCCCTTCGGCACATATACAAACGTACCGTCGCTGAACACCGCCGAGTTAAGAGAAGCATAAAAATTATCGGTATATGGTACCACAGTGCCGAGGTATTTCCTCACTAGCTCGGGGTGCGTTTGCACGGCTTCTGAAATCGAGCAGAATACAACGCCCGCTTCGTTAAGTTTTTCCTTAAACGTCGTTGCTACCGAGACGCTGTCGAAAACTGCATCGACGGCGACACCTGCCAGTACTGCCTGTTCAGCCAGTGGAATACCTAACTTCTCATAGGTTTCCAAAAGTTTTGGATCGACCTCGTCTAGGCTTTGTGGAACATCGTCATCCCCCTTGGGCGCCGCGTAGTAATAGGCATCCTGAAAATCAATTTCCGGATAATTAACGAGGGCCCATTTTGGCTCCTGCATCGTCAGCCATTGCTGATAAGCAACAAGCCGCCAGTCAAGAAGCCAATCCGGTTCACCCTTTTTGCCGGAAATATATCGCACGATATCCTCGCTCAGGCCTTTAGGGGCAAACTCCGACTCTATGTCTGTGACAAAGCCATATTTATATTCCCGCGTTGCGACTTCTTCAAAGACAGGAGCGTTTTCTGCCGTGGATGTCATCATCGGTATCCTAGGCTATGGCTTCGGCGACAGCCGTCGCTGATTCTATTGGCGGGGGAAACAAAATCGGTTTAGCCATTTCGGCAAGGGAAACATTGTCCAGCGCGGTAATTAGCGCATGATTGATTTGTCTCCAGTTTGAGCGAGTAGGGCACAACGCCTCAATCTCACACACCGTACCCTCGGCCGTCATGCACTCTGTCAGAGCGATGGGGCCTTCTACGGCCGATACAATATCTGCAACCGTAACGACTGTCAGTGGTCGGGAAATTGCATATCCGCCCTTGGTTCCGCGGCGCGATTCCAGCAGTCCTGCTCGCGAGAGCAGTTTAAGAAGTTTGCTGACTGTCGGCACCGGAAGTCCAGTCGCCTCCGCAAGCGCGGACGCGGTGGTCACTAGCGCTGGCTTACGTGCAAGTTGGACCATTAAGATGACACCGTAGTCGGCCATTTTGCTTAATTTTATCATTATAATTCAATCTTTTAATTGAAATCGAACCATATCAGTACTATTAGAAAAATAGGCCAATCGGGCGGTGTGTCAAGCATTGAGCAAAAATAATTTATTTATGTTTTACAACTTTTGATCGAAAAAAATAATCAGGTACACCTAGATGAGCGGCCACCACATTTAATTCAAAAAGGTTTTAAAAAGACCTAACTGGGTACGAACTTTTCCGCATGAACCCTTGATTTATTTACCCCGTTTTCAAATAGCCACGTCTCGGCCGCATCAATCATTGGTGGCGGTCCGCACAGATACACGTCACAATCTCCGCCATTTAGCATTTCTGGCCTCATTAAATCGGTGATGTGCCCGGTTATCCCTTTCCAATTGGAATCGGGATCGACAATGCTTAATTGCGTAGAAATATCTAGACCCTGATTTTTGTAAGTAGAGATTTGATCGAGACCAAAAAGTTCATCGGGTCGATTTGCACCGTAGAGCAGATGAACCGGATGACGCATCCCGTCCTGAGTAACCATTGTATCCAGCATACTTAACATTGGCGCAAGTCCAGTGCCGCCGGCAACCATCAGCACTGGTCGCTCGACCGGTCGCAGATAGAATCTGCCAAAAGGACCGGTTAAAGTCATCTGATCTCCAGACTTCGCCTCGCCGGAGAGGTAGTCACTCATTGCTCCCTGTTGTAGGACCTTAATGTAGAAGGTGTATCTTCCAGTATCGAATGCCGCATTAGCGAACGAATAAGAACGGGTTTGATCGCCCCCGGGAATAGACAGATGTACATATTGTCCCGGCATAAAAGCTACCGGTTCGGTGTCCGGATCCGGCTCTACCACTAGCTTGGCGACAGAAGAGGAAATCATTTCGATTTCTACGACAGTAGCACTCAGCTTGTCTGGTTCGGATTTCAGGGCAACCTTAGACTCATATGGTAACTCTATTACGCAGTCAGAAGTGACGTGCATTTGGCAGGTCAGCACTTCTCCCCTACCGAACTCCTCAGATGTGAGAGCCTCCTCTGTATATTCATCCAGATGATACGTCCCCGAGGTGCAGAGCCCTTTGCAGGTAGCACAGGCGCCTTCTAGGCAATCTGTCAATATCCGAACTTTATTCTTCAGACATGCGAAGTAAACATTGTCTTCTTCGCTAGCATCAAAATTGACAATTCGACCGTCCTCGAAAACTAAAGTTACCCTATGCGTGCTAATAACTCTATCCTCCCATCAAGAGCAGCGGGTTAATTGTTCCACTCCAATGTCCATCGAAAACATACTAAAAACTATCCGTACCATCCGCAAAAGCTGTATATGCAAAATTACTAAAGCCAATCCGCATGGCCCGGCGGCAAACGGAATCAAATCAGCAATAGCGTGCCAGTTTTGTTTTATCGATATCTACCCGGGACCCAATTAAAGGTGGTATACGTCGATTGGGCCCTCAAGTCGGTCATCAATGAATGTGATCTTCTTCCGTGTGATCTTTAGCTCACCATCTTGCCGACGCATTTGAAAGTCATAGAGAGAGGCGCGTGTAATGCCGCCCTTTTTACCATACGTATGAATTATACAGTTGGCGGTAGCTTCGACTTGGTCTGCATTTTCGCTACCGACCAGCACATTACCAACAACGTGCACTGTGCGATCCAGTGGCACCGAGGCGTATGAGTCGCGACTTTCTATTCGAAAGATGCGGTCTTCAAGCCCACCTCGGTTCCGAAGATATATAAGATTTAACTGAAGTTCGGGGTCTTCTGTCGTTTCTTCCTCGTTAGCCCAGGATGGCACCCAATAAACTGCGTCCTCAGTGTAAAGGTCGATCCATTCATCCCACTCCCGCCTGTCAAGCAGCGTCGCCTCCTGATAAATCAGGTTCGTAACCTCCTGTTGCAGATTACTCATCCAGATAATTCCCCCTTCATCATTTTGAGCCAATGCCGGTAAAACCCGTGATATAGGATCTCGTGGTCCCAGTTACCGGTACAGGCGTGCGGCTCAAAACCAAGCGCCTCCGCCTCCGCGTCGGCTCCGTAGGTTATTTGGGTAATCCCACGATTGAATTCGCTCCACTTTGCATCCCGCGCCATCGATCCTTCATGGGTATCTTCCAGTGCTGCAATATCGTCAGAGGTCGCCATCCCCGCGGTAAGATAAAAATCTTCGAACTTTCTCAAACGGCCAGCCCTAGCCTTGTCACTCTCCCCCTTTGGTGCGATGCAGTAAACGGTGATATCGACCCTATTGGCTGACACCGGCTTCATAATCCGGATCTGGGTAGAAGGATTATCCATAAGCATCACATTAGGGAATATATAGAGATTGCGGCCTTTCGTTAGAATCCATTCAACTTCTTTAGGCGATAATTCTTTCTCAAGTCGTTCCTTCGCCTCCCAGATCGGTCGTACTTCGGGCGTGGAGTGCTGGGCCCAAATCGACATATGCCCGTTACCCAAGTCGTAGGACGCCGTCGGAACGCCGCCAGATATGCGCCCCGCCTCCGTTTTACCGATCCCTATGTATTCCTCTCTACTCTCGCGGGCAGCGATGGTGTGAGCAAACACGCGGTGAACGGTCGATACGTGATAGCCGTCAACGCTGTTTTCCGCCTGCAGTTTCCAGTTACCATCGGTTTTGTAGGTAGAGTTACCAGGCACAACTTCGAGTCCTGCTGGCGACTGCACGGCCATTAAGTCGATCCAAGTTTTCGCTGCCCCCAGCCACTCTTCAAGAGAGGGAACGTGGGAGTTGAGACTGCCAAAAATAAACCCCTGATAAGAAGCTAGGCGTGCGATCTCACGCAAGTCAAATTTGCTTCGGTCAGTTCCTTCTTCCTGATTCTTAATCCGGATGCAATTTCCAGAGCACTTATATGTCCAACCATGGAACCGGCAAGTCAGCGTCTTTGCGTTACCCTGTCGAAAGGGGGTAAGGATAGCTGCGCGGTGGGAACAAGCATTGATAAAGCACTTTAGGGAGCTATCTTCCTGGCGGTGCACGTAAACCGGCTGGCGGCCGATTTCCGTCCAAAAATAATCTCCGTGGTTTGGAACCTGGCTTTCATGGCACAGGAATACCCAGCAACTCTCAAAAATATTAGAAATCTCGCGCTCAAAAATTGTTTCATCCGTGTAAACTTTCCGGTCAACACGGAACATACCTTCGTCGACGCGGTCGTCTACCAGCTCCGACAAGTTTTCGGTCAAAATGCTTCCATCCATCTCATTCCCCCTTCCTGGCAGTAAGCTGGTCACGCCACTTGCGGTAAAAACCGTAATAGAGTGTCTCATGGTCCCAACTTGTATTACTAGTTTCGGGGTTAAATCCGCCCTCTTCAGCGGCGTCGTCAGGTCCCGAGACCATGCTTCCAATACCGCGGTGGAACTCGCCCCAACGTGCTAAACGAGCCCGACTGCCCTCATGGGTTGCCTCAAGCGCAACCACATCATCCGATGTTGCCATTCCACTAGCCATAAAAAAATCCTCAAACTTACGTAGACGCGCGTAGCGCGCGTCACGACTTTCTTCTGACGGCGCAAGACAATAAATTGTCACCTCAGTCTTATCGGCAGATATTGGTCGGAAAGTTCTGATTTGTGTTGCCGCAAAATCGTTAATCATTAGTGATGGATAGACGATAAGATTGCGGCCCCTGCGAAGCATCCAGTTTACAGTGCCGGTGGTATGATCATTTTCCAGTTGGTCCTCCACCTCCGAGAGTGGTGAGCTAGAAACGGGATCTCGATCAGCCCAAATCACCATATGCCCCTGCCCCAGATCATAGCAGCCATTACGAACCGTTTTTTTTGCTAAGCGACCAGTTTCTGTCCGCATCATGCCTTCGTAACCTTCTCGCGCCTCGCGTTGTTTTACAGTGCTCGCAAAAACACGGTGGACAGTACTGGTATGATAACCATCAACGGCATTTTCCGTCGACATCTTCCAATTTCCCCCGATAATATATTTTTGCGAGCCTGGCAGAACTTCGAGGCCGGCCGCGGATTGGTTGGCCACGAAATCTATAAATGATCTCGACTCTCCCAGAAAGTCGTCAAGTGAAAGAACCTCGGCGGATAGGCTACCGAATATAAAACCTTTGTAACTGGCAACAGCGCCGATTTCTTGTAGGTCGTATACGCTTCGATCAAAACCCTCTCCATAGCCACCTTCTTGCTCCTTGATTCGAATACATTCGCCGTTACATTTGTAGGTCCAGCCATGGAAACGGCAGGTCAATGTTTTTGCCTTGCCTCTAACCGTCGGGGTCAGGATTGCACCCCTATGCGAGCAGGCATTCAAAAAACCCTTGAGACTCCCGTCCTCTTGCCGGTGGACAAATACCGGTTGTCGTCCGAGATATGCAGAGAAGTAATCCCCAGGTTCCCTAACCTGACTTTCGTGGCATAGGAATATCCAATCTGCCTCGAAAATGGATCTCATCTCTGCCTCGAAAACGTCCGGATCGAGGTAAATTTCGCGATCTACTCGGAATATGCCGTCAGCAGGCCTGTCGTCTATCATATTTGTCACGCGGGCCGGGCTGACCATTCCATCCATGATACTGTCTCCTATTGTCCCGCGGCTTGGACCGAATGACCCATCGCAGATGAAATTTCGTGGGATGCTTCACGGACCTGTTTAATGCAATTGTCACGTCGGCTATCCGACAGACGAACCTCAGGTCCAAAAATACAAACGCTTCCCTTAACCAAACCTTCCCGACCGAAGACCGGGGCTGCTATCGCGACCGCACCTTCGATGATTTCTCCCTCTGAGACCCGAAACCCTTTTAAACGGACGTCATCATAATCCGGGTCACCGGCAGCTGTATCCGTAAAGGCCAGAATTGCTTTGCCCGAAGCTCCGACAGTTAGTGATTCGATAAACCCGACGCCGCGTTTAAACGTCAGCGCTTTCCGGCTCTCCAACTCCTCGATACAGATCTTGCGACCATCTTCGGTAGCTACGAATAACGCTACAGTCTCATCCGTCTCTTCCCATAAGCGGCGCAAGACCGGGCCAGCGGCACGTTGAAATTCATTCTGCCCGATCCAACTGGCGGCCAGTCGGCTGGCTTCGTGACCAAGTGCAAAACGCTGCGGATCACCATATGAACGTATAACACCTTTACCCTCTAGCGTTGTCAGTATGCGATAAAGCGTGGGGCGACTTAGACCAGTAAGTTTCTTCAGTTGGGTAACACTCAGTTCGGGCCTCTCATGATCGAAACAAGCCAGCACGGATAGCGCCCGCTCGATCGAACGGATAGTTTTTGTATCGTTATCGTCACGAGATTGAACCATTCATATGTACGCTTGGTGGACATAGTGTCCAAATTACATACTTCCTGTTCGACGATCTGTCAAAGCGTGTGTCGTCCGGGATCGAATTCTTGGCGAACATTATTATATTTAAGCCGCATCTTGCGTGTCGATGGTGGCGTGTTGCGTGACCGATGAATGAACCGCGGGATACCATCGGTAAATACGGCCGGTATCGCCGGATAGTCGCCATGCTTAATGGCATCTAGTGCTGTCTCTCCGCTACTACCGAGCGGTGCGTCGACAATCATAATGTCCGCGTCTTTACCCCGCTTTATGAAGCCCGTATTCAACTTATAAACATTGGCGTTGTTGCCGGTTGCAGCACAAACCATCATTTCCGGCGAATGATCGGTAAGACAAGCCATTTCAACTACTGTCTTGATCATGCCTAACGGCATCATTCCTGTTCCTGTGGGAGTATCGGTCGCGAAAATCAGCCGGTCGAACTCTTCCGCTTCAATAGCCATATTCAGGCACATCAGCGCAGTCCGAATGTTACCCGCTTGGCAGATTTGCATCGCGATATCACTCTCGTGGACAATTCTGGAGAAATCCCGATCGGGCATAGCAACAGGTCCCCCGTTGATATGAAATGAAACCGTCGGCTGCATATGCAAAAGATGATCACCAGTTATCGGGGATGAATCCGGGATAGATGCTCCGCCAGTATGAACGTTCACGATCATGCCGGCCTTTTTAGCCATTGCTACATAGGGCTTATAGTCAAACGGCGATTTGAATTTTCCAAATCCCGCTTTGGCAAGCCATACGCCCTGTTTTGCCGCGTCGTTTAAATGTTTTTGAGTCAGCCCAGGCTCAAGAATAATTGCTCCAGCGTGCACGTGCATGCCTCCAGGCGAGTAATTATCAAAACTTTTCTTAGCGGCGACTGCAAGCGCAACCACCCCGTCTGGGTCCGATGGCCGGCCGGGTACGTGAACCTCGCTCGCGGAAATCGAGGTCGTTACTCCACCATGCAGATAGCTCTCCAGAAACCCGATTGTACGCTGTCTAGGCGTATAATCGGCGAATGCGACATGAACCTGTGAATCAATTAACCCCGGCATAGCAGTCATTCCGCCCGCATCAAGTACCACGTCGCAGGATTTTTCTTCCCTAACGCTTAAGGTACCCACCTTTGTGATCTTTCCATTGTTCATCAGGATGGAGTTACCTTTAGCAAATGGTCTGCGCCAATCGCCGGAGACGATAGTCTTGAGGTTTACAATTGCCGATTTCATATTAACTCCTTACCTGAGGCCATCTTCGCCGACGATCTCGTCTTTTTTCGGTCCGCCGACCCTGTGATTTAGCCTACCGCGATTAGCAAAGCAGCAGATTATGCAAATTTCGTCCTCCAAAGGAGCATCGGGCACCATGATTGTCATTCCGTCATAATGCGACCGCACGAAAAGGGCATCTTTATGCGCCAAAGGGATATCTACCGAGTCACCCGGCCTTGTGCGCTTCGTAATAGACGAAATCCAGGCCTTTCCGCCCCCTACAGCATCTCGCAATGCGTTACCGTAAACTGTGGTGAGGCATGCAACACCATGCTCCTGCTCTCCCGCCGTCCCGATAAGCGCCGCTTTGCCATAGGAGTCTACGTTATATGGCTCCATTTGCTCAGCTCCCATCGCGGCAATCTTTGCACCCAATGATGCGCTGGCATTTGTCAGGTCGCTCAAGTCATCAACGTATCCATTTCCAGCATGAGGATTCTTAATCACAGCGACTACCGCGACTTTGCGTAAGGGTTCCTCTTGGACCTTACCCAATTCATGCAGGGTTTCTTCGACTACCGTGTAAAGACGACGAATTTCCATCTTTACCTCCCTTCGTATCTTTGTTTTTATCATATTATCTTATCGGTTCGGTTTCGAAACCATCAATAGATGTCTTATCTCAAACACTCAGAAATCTATTAGCCCGAAAGTCGCATCTTGCCGAATAATAATGCTTAAATTATTTAGTAATAATATGTCAGTACTAGGCGGGTAGTGAAAGGTGGCAAAGAGAAATAGCAGCTAGGCAATCCGTAGCCTTTGCACTCAAATCTCACGATAGTGCTATTGGCCTCAACGCATTTTCAAAACTTGCGCCCTTCGACTCCAACAATTCTAGCAGCCATAGTGTTTCGTCACACGCTCGTGCGATATAATAATTTCCATTGCGTCTAAACACAACGCACTCAACCTGACTGGCGTAATTCAGAATTGGAAAAAAGGAAGGGTTAAATGTCGTCACCCATCATTAACGAAAACCCACTTTTTAACGATAATAAAATGAAAATTGGAATCATCGCGATGAACTGTTCGCATGGCTCTACCATCACTCAGGCAGAGAATTCATGGGAGATGACTTGGCCTGATACTAAGGAAGTTGCGGTGATGGCGGACACGGCCGGTTTCGAGGTTTTATTGCCCGTAGCACGTTGGAAGGGATATGGTGGGCCGACTAATTTCAATAACAGGACCTTCGAGACTTTTAACTGGGCAGCCGCGGTCGCGGCCGTCACGGACTATTCCTGCATATTTTCGACCTCACATGTCCCACTTACTCATCCGGTCGCTGCTGCTAAGCAATGTGCCACAATCGATCATATTTCGGGTGGTCGATTCGCGCTGAATATCGTTTGCGGTTGGTTCAAGAACGAATTCGAGATGTTTGGCGCTGAATGGAATGAGCACGACGTACGTTATGAGTATGCCAGAGAGTGGTTGGCGTTTGTCCGTCGTCTTTGGACCGAAAAGGGGGAATTTAACTTTACTGGTAATTGGTTTGATTCGAAAAATGTTTGGAGCGAACCAAAGCCAATCCAGTCACCAATGCCTCCCATTATGAACGCAGGTGGTTCAGAAGCCGGGCAAAAATTTGCTGCTACACAGGCGGATATGAACTTCGTTATTTTAAAAGAGCGCGATATTGACGGCGGCAGGGCCCAAATTGCACATTTGAAAGATATGGCTAAAGAGGCCGGCCGCGACGTCAAAAGTTGGATCCATGTCTATGTAGTTTGCAGAGACACCGAGAAAGAGGCTCGCGATTATTTGAAGTACTATGTCACAGAAAAGGGTGATTACGAGGCCGTTAACAACCTTTTAGAGATTTTTGGTATGCAGTCCGAAACACTTCCGCAACAAGTGTTAGACGAATTCCGGTTTCATTTTATCGCCGGCCATGGGGGTTACCCTCTGATTGGGACGCCAGAGCAAATTGTGGACGAAGTTAGCAAGCTCGTGAAGATCGGTGTGGACGGTATGCTCATTTCATGGGTCGATTACAAATTAGAATGTCGACAGTGGATAGACGAAGTTCTCCCGCTCATGGAACAGGAAGGCCAAAGGATGCCAATGTCCCGCTGACTTGATAGATATAATAATTCTGTTAGAAAGCTAGAGAAGTTTTTACTGGGAGAGAAAAATGAAACTTGGGCTTCAAAAATTAGCCATCTCGTCCGTCGGGATTGCTGCAATAATTGGGTTAGCATCATCTGCACAAGCTCAGATCGATATGAAAATCGGTTATCCGACTACGGCTGACCCTCAACATGACTATGCCGTGAAATTCGTGGCTGAGGTAAACAAACGAACTAATGGCCGGGTAAAGGGCCGCGTATTCCCCACCAGCCAACTTGGGAAAATTCCGCGCCAGATCGAAGCTATCCAGCTTGGAACTCAGGAAGGATTCTTTGCGCCCCCCGGATTCCTTCAAGGCGTTAATAAGGCCTTCCAAGTTGCTGACGTACCTGGATTTTTCGCCGATCATGCTCATGCATACAGGGCTTTGAATGTTCCTCGCTTCAAAAATCCCTTCAACGCGCTGGGCGTCGACAAGGGTATCATAAGCGGTAGCCTCTGGGTTTATGACGGCGCTTCGTATATGGCAACCAAGCCAATCGCCAAGTTGTCCGACTTTAAGGGAATGAAAATTCGTGTCCTCGCAACAGAAATTGAGCGGTTGGGTGTTGCAACGCTCGGAGCTACCGGTGTTCCAATCCCGTTCACCTCTGTTGTTCCATCCCTTCAGCGCAAAGTTGTCGATGGTGCTCGAACCAGCCTCGTCGTTGCGGCGAAAGCTAAGTTTCCAACTGTTACCAAGCACCTGACAATTACCAATGACTATTACATCCCCTGTATTTCTGCTTTCAGTATGAAATTCCTGGACAAGCTGTCTAAAGGAGACCGTAAAATAGTCATGGAAACCGCGGATGAATTGGGAGCTTGGGCATCAGCTCGCTCTCAGAGCTTCGTGGGTAAAATGATTGATGAGTGGAAAAATGCAGGAGCTACGGTCAGCTATTTGTCCGCAGAGGAGCAAAAACTTCACATGTCTAGACTTGCCCCATTGGCCGACCAAGTCTTCGGCAAAAACAAAAACCCGACTATCAGGAAGTTGTATGCAATCCTGAAGGAAGAGGCTCAACGGATGGATGTCCGCTAAGAAATCTAACTTTTAGCTAAAACGCCCTCTCCTAGTGAGAGGGCGTTTTTTTATGCCAAAGAGTTTGCCCTCTCGAGGGCTGTGATCATTGACGATTGCCGTAGATACTCCCGTGCCAGTTTCGGGTCGGCGACGGTCGCCCGCATCTCATCATGCTTGGCCCGTCTAGCTTCTGGATCGGTCTCTTCCAACATGGCCTTGTTTCTAAGTGTGGTTTGTTGGACATATTCAATCGCAATTGGACGCCTTTGAGCATTGTATTTATCAAATTCGCCATCTGAGACTTCTCCATTCCAGACCCGCACGATCTTATCGGAGAGATTGATTGCATCATGGATTCCCCCGTTCATGCCCATTCCACCCAGCGGATTGTTTATGTGAGCGGAATCCCCAGCAAGAAATACTCTGCCCTTGCGATACGTCTCAGCAACTCGCTGATGAACGGCGTAAGCGGTGCGATGGAAGGTATTATATTCCTGATCAATCGGACAGACCTGATGCATCCGATCTTGCACAGTTTCATCAGAAACAAGTGATTCCGCCGTTTCGCCTGGGCGCGAAGGTAATAGCAAACGCCAAAGCCCCGGCACCCTTACAAAGACAAACCAGAAAGTTGGATCCGCAATATAGGCAATCGGTGCTAAATTCTCGAAATGATCTTCGAAACTAAATTCTGAGCTCGTGCAAAGCCAAAGTTCGGGGAAAGTGAGACCAGGGAAATCAATACCCTGAGAAATACGTATCGCACTCGATGCCCCGTCGGCGGCAATTAGGTACCTCCCATTCAGTTCATCCATTCCATCAAGCGTCTCTACAGCGAGGGTCACTCCGTGATCGTCCTGAGACGCCGAAGTCCCTCGTACCTGAAATAGAATTTCCACATTATCCAATTTTTCGAGCTCACGGATAATGATACGCGTCAGTTTGTATTGCTCACATTGGATGCGGTAAGGATGACGAGTATCCCCCTCAAGGACTCCTAGGTCCCACTCTGCAATAACTCCTTCTCGGGTATCACGGTATTGCCATTTAGGACAAACTATCCCCTGCTCGATTAGCTGATCGACAATCCCAAGTTCTTCAACCATATCAAGGGTCGGTGGATGGAACGTAGATGCGCGTAGATCTTCGGGAAGTTCCGCCGCTGCTTCTAGAAGCGTTACAGGGATACCTCGTTGAGCGAGAAAAAGCGCAGCACAACATCCAACCGGTCCAGCGCCGGAAATCAATACTCGTTCATTTTCGGACATACCAAAGTTCTCTCAATTATTAGGGGCAAGATAACTTTCGCCTATGGCCTGTCAACTAGTGTTGCCCCAAGTCTCCAGTGTTGGCAAATTGAAATGATCTAACATGAGGGTACGATTTATGGTCGTATTAAAGAATGCCAAACCAATAGGATGGCGATCGAAAATTGGAGTGATCGTTCCGCCAAGTAATACGGTGAATGAAGCCGAATTCAATCGCGTTACACCAGATGGGGTAAGCTTCCATTTCACCCGTTCTCCACTTCATTCCGATCCCGCTGCCGACGATTTCACCCAAATGCTTGAAGACGTCACGAACGCTATGCATGACTTGGTTGCGTGTAATGTCAACTTCGCCACATACGCCTGTACCGCTGGTTCGATGGCTTGCCCTTCAGACCGGCTACTTGGAAAAATGACTGAGATCGGTAATGTCCCGGCAAACTCCACGGCCCAGGCTATCGTTGCTGCCCTTAACAAGTTAGGAGTAGAAAAAATCTCTATGGCATCGCCGTATACCCCGGAAACCAACGAACACGAAGCGCATTTCCTCTCGGTTCATGGTATCGACGTACTATCAACCGCCGGCCTCAGCCTAAATACGTCACTTAAGAGTATTCAGAAAATTTCCCAAGTGCCGCCTCTCGACGTATTTAACCATGCTCGTTTGGTCAACCATCCCAATGCAGAAGCGGTACTTATTTGCTGCACAGATTTCAATACATTTAGCTCTATTGAACTGCTTGAAAATGAATTGGGAAAACCCGTTTTATCTAGTAATTCTGCCACACTATGGCATTCCCTGCGCAACGCGGGTATCGCTGATCAAATCAACGATCTGGGCACCTTGCTTAGGGATCACTGATAATTTAGAGAAGATCTTCTGTGTTCTCCTGGTCTAGCGCCTCTCGAGCGCTTCGGAATGCGTCTACGCCAGCGGGTATCCCACAATAGACCGTAGCATGCGCCAAGACCTCAGTAATCTCCTCCACCGTACAACCGTTTCGCAGCGCGCCACGCGTATGGGATTTTAATTCATTCATTTTACCAAGTGCGGTGAGGATAGCCAAGTTGAGCATGCTACGAGTTTTGTGGTCAAGCGTATCATCTGTCCATGCACCGCCCCAGCAATACTCTGTTACCATAGTCTGAATCTTGCCGGTCAGATGATCTTTTTCACCCTTCTCAATATTGGGATTTACGTATTCTTCGCCTAAGACCTTCTTGCGCGCGGCAAGACCTGCTTCATACAAATCCTGGTTTGACGGTTCAATCGCCATGAGTCTCTCCCTTGATTTAATAGTTCAAATGCGGGAGCGTGAAAGTCTCTGCCCCCGGCTCACCCTTGTGATAACGTTTACCGTGACGGTGATACAGGACTGGATGGGTTTTGAACCAGTCGTTTTCCGCCAACCGGTTACGCCGCTCGGTTACCCGTGCCGCCGCCAGCTCATCGCTTTTCAGAGCGTCTTCACTCTCTATATAATGAAGAAACATATGGGTGAACGGGTTCGGATCCGCATCTACGATTTGCATATGCCGCACCATCCGCCAAAGTGGGCTCTCGAGCACCATTGACGTGTGCTCAGCCCGATACCAGTCAATAAAATCTTCGACTGCGTCATCCGGGAGTTCGATAAATACACCCAATATAATCGGCGCATCCAACGCATCTTGGATCGTCAGCTCGTCGCGCATCTGGAAACTGAGTTCATCCCCAACATAGCGGGTGAACGCATTCACCTCCGATAACATCTTCTTGGTGGGAGCATCCGGTTTATATTTTCGGTTAACATATTCATCGTCTTTCAAGGTAGTAGGCGATTCCAGATCGTAAATCGCAAGATAGTCTGATCTGTTCGGCACCTTGTACCTCTGGCCAGAACGGAACCCCGGCACTCCATACACATGGCTGGGCATGTGATGATTGTTATACCAATTGTTGAAATGTTCTTCCGCGCCCTCCGGGGGCGTCATTTCCGAGAAAAGTACCCCGCCGCCCTTTGTGTCGGACATCACAGACGCTTGCAAGCCGCGTCGAGTGCGCGGACAGTATCCTCAATGTCTTGGCCCGTGTGAACGGCGGAGACGAACCGCCGGACGTTGGGCAAAACATAAAGACCCTCATGCATCTGTGCCAAATCTAACGCCCGTGCAGACGCAGCATCAGAGTTCATTACATCGGCATGAGTACGGGGTTCGCTGTCCATGAATAGAATCTGCCAGAATGAGGCTTTCCCAGCCACGATCGCCCGAAGATTGTTTTTGTTTAGCACCTCTTGGCAGGCTTTTCCCACATCATCCGACAACGCATGAAGATCCTTATAAAAAGATGGCCTCTTTAATTCAGCCAGCGTGGCGATGCCCGCGGCGGCCGCAACAGGGTTGCCGTGAAGTGTACCGTTTACATAGGAATAGCTCGCCTGACCCTTGTTGCGTGGGTTCATAAGGTCCACGTACTCGGCTTTTCCACCGACGAAGCCAAGCGGCCCGCCACCGCCGACGATCTTGCCGTAGCTGGCTATGTCGGGAAGTACGCCAAAATATTCCTGAGCACCGCCAAGGGCTAGTCGAAACCCGGTAACGACCTCATCGAAAATCAGCAGGACGTCATTGTCATCGCAAATCTTTCGCAGACCCGGCAGAAAACGGTCATCTGGGAAGATAATCCGCTGAACAGGTTCTACGATAATACCTGCAAGGTCGTCGCGATTTTCCTCCACGATCTTTCGAACCGTATCTAGATCGTTGTAGGGCGCGACCAGTACGTTCTCGCCCATATTGGCCGGCAGTCCGCCAGTATCGGGCCGCCCTTGAGGGTAATTTGACAAGGCGGTCGGAGTAACGCTGAATGCTGAATAGTCGTGATTTCCGTGATATGCCCCCTCAAATTTTAAGATCTTGCTCCGCCCCGTAGCCGCCCGGGCGGTGCGCATAGCATATGCCGTCGCCTCTGAGCCGGTAGTCGTGAAGGCGATGCGATCGGCGCAAGGAACAATATTTTTCAACTCCTCGGCTAGTTGAATGCATTGCTCGTTCAGCGTACCAAAAAAATGAATGCCGCGTTCCGCCTGATCTTTCACAGTATCGACAACCGTGGGGAAGGCATGCCCGAGGATCAACGCCCCAGCACCTCCGACATAGTCGATATACCAACGTCCGCGCACATCCTGCAGGCGTGAACCCTCGCCCTTATGGATGACAAACCGCACATCGTCTGGCAGGGAGTAACTACCTAGTCCGGCGCCAGGCAAGCTATCAGTCGCCACCTCGTAGTAATCGTCGTGCGCCCTAGCGCCGACGAGATCTTTGGGCCCCGCCATAGCGGTATCTGCAGGAGTCATGTAAATACTTTCTGCTGGAGGTTTACGCCTTAGAAGCTACCCTCGGGCTGATTTGGAAACAAGCATACTCAATCATCATATTGACGTCGGCAATCAAGAGAGCCAGAGCCATGAACGGTGACAGTCCAGCGTGGCGGCACCACTGATGTCCCACCCGCCTCTTCGATGATCATCGGTCCGTGAAAGATCTCGCCGGCTCCCATCTTCGTGCGATCCATAATCGGACAATCTACCCAGTCATCACCGAACCAAACCTGCCGATTCTCGATAATAGGGTCGCCGCCCTCATCGACCGCGAAGCTGAGTTCCGGTTTTTCGATTAAACCCAACGAAAACAGTCGTATATTAACTAACTCGACGTCGCTATGCCGGTCGGCGCGACCGAAAGTCTGCTCATGACGACTATGGAAAGACTCACGAAGATTATCCCATGTCGTCGTGTCGGGGTCGCACGGAATCGAGAGCGTGAAAGACTGGCCGACATAACGCATATCAACCGTGAACGCATGTTCGTGCCGGTCCTCACCAAAACCGTCAGAGGAGAGAAGAGATGCGGCCTCCTCCCTTAGCACATCCGCCTTGACTTTAAATTCGGCAACATCGAGCCGGTCCAGCGGACCGCCCCACGCTGTGACGAAGTCGCGACGTAGGTCAGCAAGGAGTTGTCCCAGCGCCGAGAGATGACCAGGGAAGCGTGGCACAATGACCTGCGGGATCGATAGTTCTTCTGCTACTAGAAACACGTGCATCGGGCCAGCTCCACCAAATCCAAGAAGTGCAAAATCGCGGGGGTCGAAGCCACGATGGACCGATACTTCACGTACTGCACCCGCCATCTTTGAGACGGCGATTCGGAGAACCCCATCAGCCAGTTGAATCAGTGAGCCGGTATCTTCACCCAACCTCAGAGAGAGGTCTTCGAACGATTTCTCCGACAATTCTATTGAAAGCTGTAAACCTCCGGCCAAGGTGCGATCCGTCGGCAGTCGACCAAGCATCAAATTGGCGTCGGAAATTGTCGGTTCGGTTCCACCGCGTTGATAACAAGCTGGCCCAGGCATCGCACCAGCGCTTTGTGGGCCAACCTCCAGCGTGCCATCAGTCTGAACCCAGGCAATAGAGCCACCCCCGGCACCGATGGTATGTATGTCTAGCTGCGGCACCTGCAGCGGATAAGCATCAAGCTGGTTCGAGTGACTGATCCGCGGTGTCAACTGGTGAATTAACGATACATCTGTACTTGTCCCACCCATATCGAAGGTAATGCAGTCATCGACACCGGCCATCTCGCAGATCCTTACCGCGCCGCCGGCACCGCCGACAGGGCCTGACAAAAATGTCCCCGCCGCGAATTTTGCGGCCTGCTCCAGCGTCATCACGCCACCGTTGGAGCCCATGACGTTTACCGGCGCAGATATTCCTTGCTCCCCAAGCTCCCGCGCCAAAGTCTCGAGATATCCGGAAATAACAGGAGTCAGGTATGCATTCAGGACACATGTGGAAAATCGCTCGAACTCACCTTTCTCGGCGACTACGCCCGTCGATGCGCATACAGGGATATCACCGGCTAACGACTGCAGCTTTTCAAGTGCCGCATTTTCATTGGCATCGTTTCTAAAGGCGTTAATAAAAGCTATCGCGATCGCCTGAACGTTTTTTTTCCGGAACAATTCAATTATTGGGGTAAAATCTATATCATCCGCAGATTTCAAGATTTCACCATCTGCGGCCACGCGCTCCTCTACTTCGATCCGCAGGTCACGCGTCACCAGAGGCTTTGGTCTTACGAACTTTATGTCAAAGAGCCCCCCAATCAGTCGTCGGGTGCGTCCGATTTCTAGGGTATCTCTGAAACCTTCTGTCGTGACTAAACCGGTCTTCGCACCTTTTCGTTCGAGCAGTGCATTGGTGGCGATTGTTGTGCCATGCACAAAGGCGTGGATCTCTCCATAATCGATACCTAATTTTTCCAACGCACTCAAAACTCCCTCCCACTGTCGGCCCGGTATGGAGGGTACTTTTTCGGACAACAGTTCCTGGGAGTTTATGTTCAAACACAAAAGATCAGTAAAAGTGCCCCCAACGTCGATGCCAACGATGAAATTTTTCTTAGACATTTTTTATACTCATGCTGCCGTTTCAGGTCGCGAGACCGTCGCGCGAATGCGTACCCGGTCGCCTGGCGCCGCGTTCAGAATATCCAGGCTTGTGGAACTCACACCGACTGCTTCACCATCGGCAGAAATGGTAGCCCAAGCCCGAAGCGGCGCACCCCTGCCAGTAACCAGTTCCACAAGACCACCTTCAGAAACACCCAGTTTTTTTGCTACGTCGTTGGGGATTGAGAGCTGTCGACGTGGCCCGTCCATCATTTCGTTATTGGCCAATTCCAAGTTTACGACCACACGTTTATCCGCCATTGCTTGCCGCCGGGACTCGGTTGCGGAAACATCAAGTTGACCATCGGAAATGACTACACCGAAGCGTGCAAAGGCATCAGAATTCGAGAGGTAGCATTCCTCTACATCGGCGAGCACCATAGCCGGATCTCGCTCCAGCGGATCACCATAGCCGCCCCCACCTGCTGTTTCCTCACGAACGATATCGCCCGGTGCTAGGGTGAAACCGGAGACTTTACCGGGCACATCTGAAGGCTGTACCACTTCGCCATCGCGAATAACCGTAAAGCTGTTTGCAGCGCCATTTGAACCGCCTTCCACACCGTAGGGTGGTATGACATTTTTCTCTGAAATAACCGAAAGAGCACCCCGGCCCGATAGGATACGAACGTCTCGCCGAAGCCCAAATCCTCCTCTGAATTCGCCGTCGCCACACATTCCTTCACGGACCTCGCAACGTTCCACTCGGAGCGGAAACTGTCCCTCTACAGTTTCCACTGACTGAATTGAGTTAAAATCACCCTCGTTAAAGCTTCGTACCGCGTTTGATCCGTCAATCCCGTCTGATGCGCCGGTACCGCCTGCTGGCCATTCATAATGGATGTAATTTCTGCCATCCGCGCCGGAGCCGGATATGATCACGTGGTTGGCACCACCCTTAAGGTCGCCAACCGTCATTTCGGGCGCGACTTTACCCATGGCCGATGCAACTACAGAGTCTATCAGAAACTTGCACTCTGCCATGCCGCCGCAGGGAGCATCGTTATGCGCGTTAATAAAGGTCCCTTCTTCTGAGATCACAGTTATAGGATTAAAAGACCCTTGATTTATAGGGGTTTTTGGATCGAGGAAGGATTTCACAATCGTTCCAACCGCGTTGAGGGCCATAGCAGGGCCGCAGTTTGTCGGGCCGTTGGTTTGAGCGGAGGTACCCGTGAAATCAGCTATGATTTCGTCATTCTGGACTGTTAATTTAAGCTTGACCACGAGAGGGTCCGGATTGGTTCCATCGCTTTCTATGTACCCTTCGGCGAAGTAGTCTCCGTCGGGGCGTTCAGAAATCTTGGTTCGTAACTGACGTTCAGAGCGCTCGATAAGTTGCTCTATACCACCCAGTAACTCTTCACCGAACCTATTGTATAGACGCTGCAAATGTTCCTCCGCTTTACGTCCAGTCCCCAACATAGCGTTGAAATCACCCAGCCGTTCTGAGCGGGCTCTCATGTTATTGAAAAGTAGGCCCATAAACGGCTCGTTAAGTACTCCACGGTCGCAGATTTTTGTCGGCTCAATCCGGATACCTTCCTGAATTATTTCATTTACCCGCCCGGACAAACTGCCCGGCGTCATCCCCCCGACATCATTCCAGTGGCATCGCATGGCAGCGAACATGCCAAGCTTTCCGGCAAAAAACACTGGCTGCAACATCAAAATATCATTGAGATGAGTCCCGCCGGTGTAGGGGTCATTATGAAGAAACAGATCACCTTCGTTGATATCATCCTTAAACGTGGCAACCACCTGCTGTGTCGAATAAGGCACAGCGAAGATATGGATAGGATGATCTGCAAGTCCCTGCGCCACCTGACGACCATCCGCCGACATCAGCGCGCAGGAAAAATCATGACCCTCATATATGATGGGTGCATATGAGGAATGGATGATATTTGCACGCATCTCATTCACCACTGCAATCAGCGACTCACGGATGAGCTCTAGCTGTACAAGATCTTTCAAAACGGCCTCCAAGGGGTTTGACGGGCATTTTGGCAGCCCCGATGTAGCAGTCGTAACGCTTGATTCCAAGAAAATTTTACACTACCGTAAAATTTGTTACCTTAACAAAGAGTAGCCGGCTAGGTACATGTCTGACAGCCATAGCCGGAAACTATCGGCGCAGTTAAGTTTCGCATTCTAATTTCGGAGTAAGAAAGCCGAGGGCGAATGATAGAACAAACATCCCATGTGGACACTTTTATCCGCGACAGTATGCCGAGCCCAGACCTATGGCCAGATATGGACTATTCCGTTTTGCCCGAACTATCGGAGTACCCTTCGCGATTTAATATTGCGGATGTTTTGATTGATCAAAAGGTCAC
>CETH01184519.1_pt1 | contig 34074 bp, 34 predicted proteins | sample 361461 | NCBI WGS metagenome assembly CETH01 (sample SAMEA2622695, study PRJEB7988) | marine metagenome | isolation source: saline water (ENVO:00002010), including
TATCAATTTTTTCAAATAACCAAAGGTATATGTTTGTACTCATCTATAGTACTATTCCTTGTATAGCTTACGGATTGGTACATTGTAGCAGATATAAAGATTATGTTGCAATCGCAGGCTTATTAATTTTTTCTCTTGTTATATTTATAAATAAAAATACATTTATTATTTATCCTATTTTTAGTTTAATAATATTATTAATCGGCTATATGGTATTTTCGAGATTAGTTAGAAAAAAACCTTTAATGATTCAGTTTTAATTAGCATAAACTAATAATCAATCATGATTTCTCCTTAAAAGAAAATATTATTTTATACAATTTTTAATTGAGTTGTCAATTTGAGTAAAGCAAAGTTTAAAAAAACAATATCTATTTTACAGATTACGGATAGTTTTTTACCAGAAGTTGGAGGGAAACAGTTAGTTGTACATCATCTATCTTCAGATTTAGGTATGCTTGACTCTAATTGTTATGTTTTAACTAACAAAAAAAAAGGGTATCAAAAAACAAATCTATTTTATAAAGTTTTTTACTATAAAAAAGTTTTTAAAAAAATTAAAATTTTTTTTAATCTAGCATCTATTGCATATTATGTAATAAAAAAAGAAATAGATTTAATACACGCTCATAGAACCATTCCTGCTGGTTATCATGCGGCATTAATAGGACGGTTATTTAAAATCCCCCTCGTTATCACGGCTCATGGAGATGATATACTGACAGTTCCAGAAATAAAATATGGAATTAATTTAAATAAAAAGTCTAAGAAACAAAGTTTGTATGCTTTGAGAAATGCAGACGCAGTAATAGCACTAAATGAAGGTATGAAGGATGAAATGCTAAAATTGGGAACTAATTCAGAAAAAATCTACACTATTCCTATTGGTATTAATTTGAGTAGTCTAAAAAATAATAAAAAACCAGCTCAAAAAAGAAATAGAGGTAAAAATTTGGTTGCAGTTGGTAGAAATCATCCGGTAAAAGGTTATGAAAACCTGATTAAAGCAATTGCAATAGTTGTGAAAAATAATTCAGATGTGCAATGTACAATTATTGGCAAAGGTACATTTAAACTAAACAATTTAGTTAGTGAATTAGGATTGCAAGATAATATTAACTTAATTAATCAAGTAGATAATTTCATTGAAAGAGGCATGCCTTTAAAATTAAAAAAATTCTTCAATGCTAGTGATGTTTATATATCATCATCATTAAGTGAATCATTTTCATTATCAATTTTAGAGGCAATGGCGATGGGATTACCGGTTATCTCTACTGATACTATTGGTGCTAGAGGTTTAATTGATAATAATATAAATGGATATATTGTCCCTGTGGATAATATAGAAATAATGGCTAGAAAAATTATTTATCTAATAAATAATTATAAACTTCAAAAAAGTTTTGGTGAACAAGCTAGGTCAAAAGCAAAAAATAGAATATTTTCTTGGCAAGATATAGCTTTAAAACATTTAGAAATCTATAAGAATTTAATTTTAGAATATGGCAATTCTTAATTTTTATTTAGAAATATAAACTTATTTAATAATAATAACTTTAACAAAAAGATAATATGAACGTAACTGTATTTGGGATGGGGTATGTTGGTTGCATCACCTCTGCTTGTTTGATTAAGCAGCATCATAATGTAATTGGGGTAGATATAATTAAATCCAAGATTGATGATTTAAATAGAGGGAAGTGGCCTATTTTTGAACCTGGTTTAAAAGAATTAAATAGAAAAGAATTGATGGATAAATATTTTTCTGCAACAATCGATGAAGAAAAAGCAATTTTGAAATCAGATGTATTGATAATATGTGTTGGGACACCCAGTAATCCCAATGGTGATGTAGACTTAAGCTATTTACAAACTTTAATAAAAAGGATTAATAAATTTATAGGAAAATATCCAAAAGATTATTTGATAATTTTAAGAAGTACAGTGCCATTTGGTACAACAAGGTCACTCCTAAAAGCAAGTTTTAAGGAACATAATTTTAAAATTAATCTTTGTTTTGTGCCAGAATTTTTAAGAGAGGGTAGTGCCCTTAGTGACTATTTTAATCCATCAATAAAAGTTGTTGGATGTGATGACGAAGACTTTAATATAGAAATTTTGGATAGAATTTTTTCTGAAATGGCTGGGGAATGGGAGATAACAACTTTTGAAATTGCAGAATCTATAAAATATATTAGTAATTCATGGCATGCATTAAAGATTGTTTTTACAAATGAAATTGCTAGAATTCTCAAGCACCATGACCTTGACTCAAAAAATGCAATGGAACTCTTTTGCCAAGATAAGGTACTAAATATTTCATCAAACTACATGAAACCAGGCTTTGCTTATGGTGGTTCTTGTCTACCCAAAGAAATCAAAGCTTTAAATGCTTTTGCAAGTAATGCTAGTATAAAAACACCCTTGCTTAATGCAATTCCTGATAGTAATGAAACAATGATTAATAGTTTAGAACAAATTATTTCAAGTCAAAAATCAAATAGAATTGGTTTTATTGGTATAACCTTTAAGCCCAATACTGATGATATTAGAAATAGCCCAATTTTATTTGTTATTAATAGTTTAATTACAAATAAAAACTCTTATCAGAAGCAGTTTACAATTACAATTTATGATAATAAAGAAGCCGTATCTAATTTAGATAATATAACCTCAGAAAAATTGAATATTGTGAACAATACATTGGATATGATTGAAAATGCAGATATAATAGTTTTAGGTACACTAAAAATTTCGCTTAAAGAACACTTAATGTTATTGCAAGCAAATAAAAAGATTATTGATTTAAAATGGCATGATGTACCAAAAAAAATATCTAACTATTCAAATTATATTTCTATTGTATAACTACGATAACATATAATTTTTTAATTGATATGAAAAAACTTTTTATTACTGGTGGTGGTGGATATGTTGGAAGCTATTTGATATCCGAGTTACTAAAAGAATCTTTTCGCTTAAAAGTTTTGATCTATGGTCAGCAAACAAGTCAAAAAATTAAATCAGGATCAATTTCCTACGTTAATGGTAATTTATGTGATGCTAATCTGATAACCCAAGCTATTGCAGGTTGCGATGCAGTAGTACATCTTGGTGCAATTGTTGGCTCTCATATTTTATCTGAAAATATGAACATTAATTATAGGGGGACTAAAAACATAATTGAAAGTTGTAAGATAAATAGCGTTAATCGTCTAATATTTATCAGCTCAGTGAGTGCAACAAGAACAGCACAAGGTCCTTATGGTAAATCAAAAAAAATGGCTGAGGATTTAGTAAAAGAATCTGGATTGAATTACACAATACTAAGACCAACAACAATAATGGGTCGTGAAAGCTTGGGATTAAATAGAATAATTAAAAATGTAAATAGATTTAATTTCTTCATTCCTATGGTAGGTCTAGGATATAATACAAGACATCCTGTTTACATTATGGATTTTATTGATATCATTATACAATCAATAAAAAAAGATATAACAATAAAAAAAACCTATGAAGTTGGAGGGGAGAGAGTAATTTATTTTAGAGATTTAGTAAAATTAATTAATAGTAAGTTGGGTAATAGATATAAACCAATAATCCCTATACCAAAATACTTTGTTCGATTTATTGCATTCTTTGTTGAGAGAATATATGAAATTCCACCGTTCACAACCGAACACGTAAATGCATTAGGTGAAAATACTCGCATGGATACAAACATGTTAAATCATGATTTAGGATTTGTTCCGAAGCCTCTGAATGAAGTTTTAGATATTGTGATTGGCCAGATTAAAAAAAATCAACCTGATATTTTAGGTTAACTAATTAAATTATTTGATCATAGTTGAAAACTTTAAGTTATTAATTTGTCTTTAAGCAGCATTATAAAATATTCTATTACAATAATTGCAGTTGCAATATTATCATCTTATGTTGACATGGGTAGGATAGTTAATGAATATAAAAATGCTGATTACACCCTTCTTCTAATTGCATTTTTATCAATACCATTACATGTATTATTAAAATCTCTTAAATGGAAAATATTACTTCAAGCATTTTGGGAAGATATCTCATTTGCAGATGCATCTAAATCATATTTAGCTGGTCTCGCATTTGGGGTTATAACTCCTGGTAAGATTGGTGAATTATCAAGAGGTTTATTTTTGCCATTTAATAAAATTAAAGTTTCAAGTTTAGTAATAGTAGATAGGTATTTAGATTTAATTTCTTTAGTGTTTTTGGTAATTCCAGGGGCTACTTATTTTTTCGGAATTAGAGCTGGTATTTTATTCTTTTTTTTAAATATTAGTCTTTTAGTAATAATTCTCATTTATCCTAGAATCGTTAGTTTGTTGAGAGATCATTTCAAATCATCAGTTATTGAAAGTATTATTGATATTCAAAAAGATATATCAAGAATTCCTTTTACGGCAATTTTTATTACATTTTTTATTTCTTTTTCTCTATTCATATTATCAATTATGACCAGTTATATTTTAGTCCTTTCGTTCACAACCTTTGGAATAAGAAGTGCTTTTTTAGTGTTCCCTTTAACATTGATAACTAACATTCTTCCAATTACTATTGGTAATATTGGCGTTCGTGAGGGTGCAAATATTTATTTGTTAGATTATTTTTCGATTAGTTCAGAAATAGCATTTAATATCTCGATTATGATGTTCTTTTTGCATTCACTTTTACCAGCAATTTTTGGTTTGATATTAATTAATTATCGATTCGAAGATGCTTGATAATCATCGCTTAAATATTTATGCTTAAATTATAGAATGATAATAAAAATTTTAGTCATATAAAATTCACAACAATTTTTAAAGGTTTTTCATGAAGGATAAAAAAGTATGTATTGTATTGCCTACAAAAAATGAATCTTCAACAATTCAAAAAGTAATCATTGATATTAACAAGAAGTTTTCAGATTGTAATTTACAAAAACCAATTATCATCATTACTGATGATTCTAAAGATGGCACGAGAGAGATTGCAAAAAAATGTGGTGCTATTGTAATAAATGGCGGAGGTAGGGGGCTTGGGTTTGCAATGTATAAAGGCTTGAAATCTTGTTTAAAATTTTCTCCTGATTATATATTATCATGCGATGCAGATGGCCAAATTGATTTAAATGAGATCCCGGTATTTCTTGACCCTCTAGAATCTCAAAAAGCTGACTTAATCATTGGTTCACGATTTATGAAGGCTGGTTCTGTTATGTATAAGTATCGATGGAGAAATAGATTTGGTGTTATCATTCTCTCTAAGATTCTCAGCATGTTTACCAAACAAAAAATTACAGATTCGCACGGTGGTATGAGAGCAATGAATACTTCCGTAGTGGAACAATTAGAAATGCTTGGAACTCATACCTACGTACAAGAAACTATAATTGACGCATATGAAAAAGGTTTCCGAATTCTTGAAATACCCAGTGTATGGAAAAAACGTAATTCAGGAGGATCAAAGGTTGTCTCCTCCATACCAACATATATTTTTTACACCTTGCCAATATTGTTAATTAGATCAAAAAAACATATCAAATGGTTATATTCAATAGGGATAGTATTGATTTGTCTTGCTTTATTATACTTTTTATTTATTTCTTGGCAGTCCTCATTTGAGTTCAAGACTATGTTTGACCGATTACCATCTTTTGTATTAATCGCGTTGTTTATCTTAGCTGGAATTCAATTTTTCTTTTTTGGATTTATACTGCAAATTTTAAAGGATGTTAAATATTCTGTAGATCGCTACATATTCAAAGAATAAAAATGGATTCCTCTAATTTAGAAAAATTTGTACTTAACAATTCTTCAAGACTACTAAGTTGTATTGATAGACGTCCTAATTCAAGAACTTTTGGATGTTCTGATCGTAATTATTGGCACTACAAAATAGTTGATTTTCCTTGTGCTATGCTTCAAGAAACTTCTCTCACTTTAGCATTACTTTATTCAATTGATTTTAATAACAATAATTTCTATAAAAGCCATCAGATAAAAGAAATAGCATTGTCACAACTAGAATATTGGAAAATAATTCAAAATAAGAACGGCTCATTTGATGAGTTTTATCCCAATGAGCAGTCTTTTTCAGCAACAGCCTTTACTTTATACTCATCTTGTTATACTATGCAATTGCTAAAAAATAATTCAAAAGAATTTTACGACACATCTAAAAAGGCTTGTGATTTTTTAATAAACTATGGTGATCCTGGGGCATCAAATCAAGTTGCTGCTGCAATCGCAGCGATTAATATTTTCTCTGAGCTGTATTCAGATGATTCATTCGATACACAATTAATCATAATGTTGGATAAATTAATGGAATCTCAGTCTAATGAGGGTTGGACGCCTGAGTATGGTGGTTTTGATGTTGGTTATCAAAGCATAACACTTAGTTATCTTTCTGATTATTGTAGAAGAAAGCCAAACCAAAATTTGTCAAGTAAACTCTTAAATATGATTTCATTTTTATCTTACTTTATTCATCCAGATGGTAGTGTTGGAGGAGATTATGGAAGTAGAAATACTTCTTTTTTAGTGCCCTTTGGTTTTGCATTTTATAGCGACAATTCTGAAGATGCAGCTGCGGTTATCTCTAAAGTATTTCTTGACAAAAATTCAAATCTTAATCATTCTATTGATGATAGATATGTTTGCCATTTTATTCTGCCATCTTATTTAAAAACAATAGAATATTTAAAAGGGAAAGATTTTGTGGATAATGATTTACCCTATCAGATTTCATTTTCTAAAAAATTTAATGATTCAGGGTTTTGGATTGAATCAAATAAAAATTGTTATTTCATATGCAGTATAAAAAAGCAAGGTGTTTTTAAGTTATTTAGCAAGTCCGGCCAGGGAGTAATATCTGATTTAGGTTACATAGCCATCTCAAAAAATGAGATAGCACTGACTAACTGGATTAATCAACAAGTTGACGATATAGAGTTAAATAAAAATTCACTAATTATAAAAGGTTCATTTTTTACAGTTTCAAATAAAGTACCTAACTCGTTTTATCATTTTATGCTGAGAATTGCATCATTTTTTTTTGGAAGAAGATTGCTACCCATACTGAAAAGTTATTTTATCAATAGAAATAAAAAATTGAAAGCAGCTCTAACAAGAAAATTAATTTTTGATGAATCCACATTACTTGTTTCCGATGAAATATCATTTAAGAGCACTTATGATTTAAATTTATTCACAAATGAGAATTCTTCTTTTAGATATGTCGCACCTTCAAATTATTTTGAGCATAATCAGCTGTGTTCGAATAATTCATTAGTTAAACAATCTTTTGTTAATGGAAAAATGACGTTTGCAAAACTTATTGACCTGAAAAATTTCAATATCGACAAAAACAATCATGAGACTTAAACTTCTGTATAAGTAATGTTTTCTGAATGGTTCTTTAGATTATTAAATTTCAGAGGCATAAGGCATTTTGCAAATCGCCTCTCTTCTTTGCCAACTGGATATTTTAAGGTTGGTTTGAATATCGGAGACATAAGATTGTATGCTAATTCATTGGATAGATTTTTAGCAATAATTTTTTGGAAATTATCACTATTAGAGGGTTTTGAAAGTAAATATCTTTTAAAAATTATAAGACCAGGATGGACAATCTTAGATATAGGGGCAAATATTGGTTTTTATACAATCCAGTTTGCAAAAGCAGTGAATAAAAATGGGATTGTCTTTGCTGTTGAGCCTGCCAATAATAACATAGACATGCTTAAAAAAAATATTGAAATAAATGAAGTAAAAAACGTTCGAATAATAAATAAGGCTATATCTTCTAAAACAGATAGTGGAGAATTATTTCTATCAGAGGGTCATAGTGGTGATCATAGAATTTATGAAACAAATGAAAAAAGAGAATCTGTGATAGTAAATACAATTACAGTTGATGCTATTGTGAATAATGAAAAAAGGGTTGATTTAATTAAAATGGATATACAAGGAGCAGAACATCTGGCTATACAAGGAATGAATGAAACTATAGACAGATTTCCCAATATTATAATTGTAACAGAGTTTTCTCCTTCAATGTTGAATAGCTCTGGTGGTAATCCAATTAAATTCGTGCAATATTTTGTTGATAAGGGGTTTAAAATAAAATTTTTTGATGAAAAGAAAAAATCCCTACAAAGTACAAACATAGAAGCATTAATGAATCAAATTTGTATCTATGATAGATATGTAAGTCTATTTTTAAAGCGATAAAATTCTGTTATTATGAAAAATAATTCAGAAATTTGGGATCAATTAAAAAATAATGTCATTGATGCAGGGCTTTGTACACATTGCGGAACATGTGTTGGTCTAAATGTAAATAAGTTAAGTTTTGAAGAAACATCTTTTGGTCCTATACCAAAAATAAAATCTGGAGGTAGCCTAAATCTTAACACTTACAAAGCCTGCCCTGGTAAAGGTGTCCCATATCCGCAATTGTTTAATCAATTTTATGAAGGGTATAATAATTATTTAACTGGGAACGTAATTAATTCTTGGATAGGATTTTCAAAAAATAAAGAATTGAGAATGAATAGTGCCTCTGGTGGTGTTATAACATCAACATTACTTTTTTTGTTAAAAAGTGGGTTAATTGATGGTGCTGTAGTTTTAAAAAGCGGGGAACCAGGTGCACTAGATTCGAAAGCAATTATAGCCACCACAGAGGGCGAAATTATTAAATCAGCGCAAAGTGTTTATATGCCTATCCCAGTTAATATTATACTATCAGAAACAAAGAATTTTAATGGCAAATTAGCTTTCGTTGGACTACCTGATCAAGTTGCTTCCATTAGAATGCTCCAAATGTTTAATGATCCTTCAACAGAAAATATTGACTTTATATTGGGGCCCTATACCGGAACTAATATGTACAGGGGTGCCATTAGAAGCTTTCTCAGGGGAAGGGGTGTTAAAGATTCAATAAAAATTTCATCCTTAAAATGGCGTGCTGGCGAATGGCCAGGCTATTTAGAGGTGATTTGCGAGGATGGTAGAGTTTTTAAAGCTGAGAAGTTTTATTATAACTACCTGACACCTTTTTTCATTACCAAAGCGAGTTTATTAGCATGTGATTTTACAAATGAATTAACGGATATTTCTGTTGGAGATGCATGGTCTCCAATCTACGAAAAACAAAGAAAAGGATTTTCAGTAGTACTCTCAAGAACAGAAAGAGGCGATAAAATACTAAAGATGATGTTGGAATCAGGTTACATTTCTCTTGAAGGTATCAGTTTAAATGATGCATTGGGCATGCATGGACATATGTTAGACTTTAAAAAAAGAGGTAGTTTCATACGAATGGAATTCAAAAAACTTTTTGGTAAGAAAGTTCCGGAATATGGCTATCGTCCATTGTCAATTAGTTTATCAAGAAAGTTTGTAGAGGTTATTGTTTCGGGTATCTTTTTAGTAGCATCAAAAAGATTTTCTAGAAAAGTTAGTGAGTTTATTCCAATCAGTATTCTTGGTCCGACTTTTAACTTTTTTAGGATCTATTGGAAAAAAATGTCAAAGCCGACAAAAAGGAAAGGACTTTTAGAATCACAATTTATAATTGATGATACAAAATGAATTTTATGATTATCAATCATAAAAATGCTAAAAAGGTAATCCAGAAAAATGCATGTTTACTTCTAATTATTCTTGTTGGGATAGGAATTAGAATTTTTGGAATAAAAGAAGTTGGGATAACTGATTATGACACTGCCTACTATGCGAATATAGCAAAAGTACCAATTTTTACTTCTGACTGGTTTTTTACTACTGATTATGAAGACAGAACTTTAGAAAGTCTAAGGCAATATTTAATAAATAGAGGCTGTGGCGTGTCTATAGTTAAGCCTGGGCATATTTTTTTAATATTTATAAGTTTTTTAATATTTGGAGTAACAGACTACGCTATATTTTTAAATTCTATTTTTTCCAGTATTGGGGTTATTATTTTAACTTATTTGATTGGCAAAAAGTTATTTAATAAATCGGTTGCTTTAATGGGGTCAGCTTTAATTGCTGTCTCGTCTCAAAACATTATTTACGCACGGACGGGATATCCTCAGGCTGATACAACATTATTATTTTGCATCTTATTCTTTTTTGTTTACCAACACTTCATTTCAATCCACAGGAGCAAATATTTCTGGTACTCTTCAATTATCGCTGGAATTTTATTTTTGTTTCATCAAAGTGCGATAATAGCATTAATGCCATTGTTAGTTGTCATGTTATTTGATTTTATGATTTTTAAAGATAAAAAAAAGAAGGATTGCGTTGTAGATTGTATTTTTTTTATCTCCATTTCTTCTTCGATAATTTTCCTATCCAATCTTCTAATAAACTTTATAAATAGTTTAAATCCAATTGAGGCACAAGCGTTATCCGATAGACTTCTTTTAACAACAGTTTATAGGGCTTTAGGATATTTTGGAGTTTCTATTGAAAAGATAATTTTTTACCCTCGTATGTTCTGGGTTCTCGAGGGGCCATTGGTAACTTTTTTAATTATTATATCGTTATTATATATAGCTTGGAAAGCCTATAAAATAAGATCAATAAACTTAATCACTATTTCTTTAATCACTATTTTCCCATTGCTTTTTTGGATAATTAACTACACCACGTTGAAAGGAATTCAGGTGTTAATGCCATTTATTAGTATATGTGTTGGCGTATTTGTTTTTGACTGTGTAGAAAATATTAAAAAGCGTAAAACAAATGATCATTTACATAGTAAATCTATTAATGTTTTTATAACGGTAATTTTATTTCTTGGTATATTAAATTCATTTCCAAAGATTTCATCGAAAAACAATTATAATTCAGTATTTTCAGATATTGAGGATTATATGGATAAAAATGGCGGACGGTTGAATGCTAGTCAAAACAATATATGGCCAATCGCATTTTTCTATGCAGGAAATATTGTCGATAAGCAACCATCTAAATTCAAAGATAAATTTATTTTTGATAGACCAAATGCACAATCTGACTATAAAATTATTGATTGGAATCAATTCATACCAGGGAAAAATGATATAAGTAGTTTAATCAGTATTAGCGAACTCTATTTTCCCATCATTCAGAATGAGTATCCTTATAAATCAATTCCAATACATACTTACCATAGGCATTACGATTTGGAGAGAGTTCCTAATATTTTCAAAGAGTATCCACAAAGTCATTTCATCTCAGTTTATGATTTAAGAAAAAGTAGAGTGTTTGATTAATATCATTATATTTATGATTATAGGTAGGGTGGCTCTATCAACTATTGAATGGCATACATGGTGAAAAGTAGAAAATACGGAAGGTTTATAATACTAGGCATTTCAACATATCTTTTAATGTGTTTACAAACATATACATATATTGAATTACTGAAGTTAAGTAAATCAATATCTTACGGTATTAGTCAAGTGGTAATTTTTTCTCTTAATTTAATTTTGGCCCGGTATTGGGTTTTTAAATCAGTTGAAACAAAAATCATAAGACAGGGTGTTAAGTTTTTTTTAGCAGTATTCTTATTTAGATTTGTTGATTGGTGTGTTTTCAATTTAATTAATATTATGGTTATCATACCGATTCATATTAATGTATTTTTGTCTATGGCAGTAGTGTTCCCATTTAAATATTATATATATGATAAAAAAGTGTATGGATAATAGTCTAATAGAAAAAAGCGATAAGGAGTTATTTGACAGAATAGCAACAAGTTATGCAATGAAAGACCAAATAAATTATTGTCGTGTTGCAAGAAAATTAAGATTGCAAAGTACTTTAAGAAATTCTGATAAGCCTATTAAAAGTCTCCTTGAAATTGGATGTGGGTGTGGCTATACAGCAGATTATCTTTCAAACCAAATTAATAGATTTGTTGGTATAGATTACTCTAAAGAATTAATTAAATATGCTGAATTAAATAATTCTGATAAAGATGTTAAATTTATATGCGAGAACATTAATGATTTTCAAACAGAAGAAAAATTTTCTGTGATTTTAATGATAGGTGTTCTCCATCATATGCCTGAACCATCCAAAATCCTATCTCACATTAAACAGTTTTTAACAAAAGATGGAACCGTCATTATTAATGAACCTCAGAGGGGTAATCCCATGATTACTTTTTTAAGATATTTAAGAAAAAGATTAGATAAAAACTATTCATCTGATCAAGTTGAATTTTCGGAACAGGATTTGATTGATATGTTTAATAATAGTGGTTATGAAATTAATATTTATAGTCAAGGGTTTTTAACTACACCATTTGCAGAAACAACTTTCTTTCCGCGCATAATTGGTCTACCGTTGATTTATATTTTGAAAATAATAGACCAGTTTTTTGAGAAAATATTTAATAGTAAATTGTTACGAAGGTTTTCTTGGAATATAATTATAGAAGCAAAATTAATTGAAATTTAATTTATTTATAGTTTTTAATATCATCCAATCGGTTCTCTAGAATTTAAAAAATCATTGGTTAATTCTATTTGTTATGGATAAAATTAAAAAAATAGTTAAAAATGGTGTTTTTTATGCTATTATAGTTAAATCTGACTACACACCTAAAAAAACAGAGTTCGTTACTGACAATGAACACTTACAGCAACTAGGATTTATAGTATATAAAGCAGGAAGTATAATTAAACCACATATGCATAAAGTATTAAAAAGAACAATTGATAAAACAACTGAAACATTGTTTGTTAAGCAAGGAAAAGTTGAATATAAAATCTATGATAATGATAAAAGTCCCGTTGCGACCGGGGTTTTAAATAAAGGCGACATAATTGCTTTAATAAATGGCGGACATGGTTTTAAAATAATCGAGGATGCAATTATGATAGAGGTAAAACAAGGTCCATATATTAGTTCAGAAAAAGACAAAAAAAGGTTTTAGGATTAATGAGCAAGAATGCATTGATAACAGGAATCACAGGACAGGACGGCGCCTATATAGCCAAATACTTATTGGATAAAAACTATAATGTTTTTGGAACCTATAGACGTTTATCAACCCCAAATTTTTGGAGACTACAGACATTAGGGGTTTTTAATAAGGTTCAATTGATATCAGCTGACTTAATAGATATGTCATCTTTAATTGAAGCAATCGAGTTATCAAAGCCAGATGAAATATATCATTTAGCAGCCCAAAGTTTTGTCGGAGCATCATTTGAACAACCAATTTCATCAGCCGAAATAACTGGAGTTGGTGTTACTAAGATACTTTCTGCAATAAAATCTATAGATAAAAAAATTAGATTTTATCAGGCGTCAACAAGTGAATTATACGGTTCGGGACATAAAATAGCACAAAATGAAGATACTATTTTTATGCCTTCAAGTCCATATGCTGCTGCAAAACTTTATGGGCATTGGGTCACAAAAATTTATAGAGAAGGGTATGGAATACATGCAAGCAATGGTATTTTATTTAATCATGAATCACCTTTGAGAGGGTTAGAATTTGTAACAAGAAAAATATCAAATACTGTTGCACAGATTAGCCTCGGTTTAAAAAAAGAATTGTGTTTAGGTAACATTCAAGCTAGAAGAGATTGGGGCTATGCTCCTGATTATGTTGAGGCGATGTGGTTAATGTTACAGAAAGATGAGCCTGACGATTATGTGATTGCAACTGGAGAAGAGCATAGTGTGGAAGAATTTGTAAAGGTAGCATTTGATACTGTGGGGCTTAACTATGAAAAGTTTTTAAAATTAGATAAAAAGTTTGAACGACCATTAGATGTTGAATTTTTAAAAGGTGATGCTAGCAAGGCAAAGAAAAAATTAGGATGGAAACCTAAAACAGATTTTAATAAACTCGTTAAAATCATGGTTACTGAAGATCTGAATAAATGGAAGAAATGGCTAAATGGTGATAGGTTTCCGTGGGATGCTCCGACTTATCCTGGAGAGGATGGAATGTTATCAAAAAAAATAAAATTTGATAGGTGATGTGAAACTAAATATTCCAGTAAATGAGCCATACTTCAATGGTAATGAGAAAAAGTATCTTTTAGAATGTATTGATACAGGGTGGATTTCTTCAGAGGGGCCATTTGTATCAAAGTTTGAAAAAGAGTTTTCAAAAAAAGTAAAAAGAAAATATGGTATAGCCGTATCAAATGGTACTGCAGCTTTAGAAATAGCGATTAAAGCATTAGATATTGGTGAGGGAGACGAGGTGATTATTCCTACCTTTACAATTATTTCATGCGCAGGAGCCATTGTGAAAACTGGAGCGACACCAGTACTTGTTGACTCTGACATAAAAACATGGAATATGAATGTCAACGAAATAGAAAAAAACATTAATAACAGGACAAAGGCAATTATGGTTGTTCATACATATGGTTTACCTGTAGAGATGGATTTAGTACTTGATTTAGCTAGAAAATATAATTTATATATAATTGAAGATGCTGCAGAAATGCATGGGCAAACTTATAAAGAGATACCATGTGGAAGTTTTGGAGATATAAGCACTTTCAGTTTTTACCCAAACAAGCACATAACCACAGGTGAAGGCGGTATGATTCTAACAAATAATGAAGTTCTAGCAGAAAAATGCAAATCTTTGCGAAATCTGTGTTTTAAGGATGGACAAAGATTTGTGCATGATGAAATAGGTTGGAATTATCGTTTTACTAATATGCAAGCTGCAATTGGGCTTGCTCAACTTGAAAATATTGATGAGCATATTTCTCGAAAAAGAAAGATAGGAAAACTTTACGTAGAACTTTTGTCAGATATTGACGTAGTTAAATTGCCTCCTGCGTCTACAGAATATGCTGAAAATATTTATTGGATTTTTGGTTTAATTCTTAACAATAATATTACTTTAAATGCAAATGATATAATGATAAAATTGAAAAGAAGAGGTATTGGAAGTCGTCCTTTTTTTTATCCAATGCATATGCAGCCCGTTTTTATTAAAATGGGTTTATTTAAAAATCAAACATTCCCAATAGCAGAAAATATGGCACTGCGAGGATTTTATATTCCTAGTGGAGTTGGATGTAAAGAAAGACAAATATTGCAAGTTACTGACGTACTGAAAAGTATTTTAATTAAATAAGGAAAATAGTTAGGAAATTTTTGATATCATGATTTATAAAGTATTATTATTTGTTGGTGTAATATTCAATATCTCTGCCCATTTTTTATTAAAAAAGGGAATGCAAAATATTGAAAAAGGTTTTGAAAATGGGATATTTTCTTTATTCAAAGTTGTAATTAGTGATCCTTATCTTTGGGTTTCTGCAATATTATATGCAATTGGTTTTATAATTTATGCAATTGTTTTAACGAGAGTTGATATTAGTAAAGCATATCCAATATCAAGTGTATTATCAATTGTATCTATTTTTATTTTAGCGGTCATTTTTCTTGGAGAAGGGGTTACATTTACCAAAACGTTGGGATGTGTGTTTGCAATATCCAGTATAGTGTTATTGCTTTTCTAATAAACATTAATTATTCTATATTTTTACACAGCATGTTTACTTATCAATAATATTTCACGATGGATGCTAACCAGATAAATATAAGCAGTTTAAAATTTAAGCAAATAATAGAAGTTATCAGTCTTCATCAGAAACTTCTAGGATCGACAATAAATAATAGATTAGGGAATGAACATTTGGAATATGTATATGAGACTACAATGGAACATAAGAAAAGTAAAATTGCAGTTGCCACGCTCAATGAAAAAATTGTTGGACATATAGTACTATCTCTTGATCCATTAGATTTAAGAAAAACATTATTAAGCAATCGTAGTTTAGGAAAATTGGCAATAATATTTTTCAGATTATTGACTAAACCATCTTTACTTTATCAATACTTTGATAATCGAAAACTTGAAAAACCCATATATTATGAGGGCAGTATTATTCAACCATTGCTAGCTGTAATTGCAGTTGATAATGGGTGGCAAGGACTAGGTATTGGCAGTAAACTTATTGAATACGCAGACCAATATTTTTCATTAAACAATTATTTTATGTATAAGGTTGACACTTTAATAAACAATAGAGTTTCTAGATTATTTTATGAAAACAATGGATTTGTTGAATTAGAAAAGCGAGGTGAAAATATAGTGCTCATAAAATTAATTGAGCAATAATATGAATAGTGTTTCAATTATAATGCCTACCTATAATGAAGCAGGCAATATTGAAGATTTAATATTACAATCTGTAAGTGCAGTTAAAAGTTTTGGTATTTCAGACATTGAAATAATAGTTGTTGATGACAATTCTCCAGATAATACTTGGGATATTGCTGGCAGTACTTTCTGCAGTGATGCAAGTATAAGAGTTATACGAAGGATGAAAAATCCTGGGCTTACAAACTCAATAAATGAAGGCATAGAGAATGCTACGAAAGATTTTATAGTATGGTTAGATTGTGACTTTAGCCATCCCCCTGATAAGATACCACAACTAATTTTCATGCTTAATCAAGGTTATGATGTTGCAGTTAATTCAAGATATACAACGGGAGCAGGCGAAGAGAGAGCTGGGAAGGGTGGAGCCTTGCAATTATTTTTAAGTAGGTTACTTAATTGGTCAGTACGCTTTCTATTGTATCCATCATTCTCTGATTATACCAGTGGTTTTGTAGCGGTAAAAAAAGAAGTATTTGATGATTTACGATTGCGTGGTGATTATGGTGAATATTTTGTTGATTTTATTTTTAGAGTATTAAAAAAAGAAAAATATTTAGTATGCGAGTTACCTTTTCTTGCTCCGCCAAGAAAAACAGGAGAATCAAAAACAGGAAAAAATATTTATGATTATTTTATGAGAGGCCGAAAGTATATTGTAACAGTATTAAGGTTGAGATTACTATCTCTATTTAGAGGGTTGTAAGGAACATATGTTTGAAGACTATATAAATATTACAAAAGAAAAATTTTTAGAGAATAGAGTAATCCCCGTGTTATTTATTTTATCTGTCTTACTTCTAACATTGCAGTTCAGATATTATTTCGGACTTAATTCTAGCACAGGTACTCTTCAAAATATATTATACAACATTTCTTCCGGATCACTAATGATTACTGAAAATGATTTTGATATTCCAATGAATGTTTTTGGATTTCATCTCATTCCTATTATGTTTTTTCTAATACCATTTTATAAGGTGTTTGGAATTTCTTTTGTTTACATCCTTAGTGCACTTATGGTATTCATCTATTCACTCAGTTTTTATTATTTATCAAAAGAGATGGGATTAAAGAATAAATTATCTTCCGTAATTGCTATATTTACAATAATCAACAGTACAATTATCGTAGGATCTTTATTTACTTTAACATTTCGCTTTTTATCCATTGGAGTACTTTCTGTAGCAATTTACCATTTAGAAAAAGATAATTTTAAAAATACGTTTTATTTGTTTCTTACATTCCTATTATTTGGAGAGGCTGGTGCACCCATAGGATTTTCTTATGGTATCTACATGATAATTTTTAAAAAAGAAAAATTTTATGGTGGATTATTGAGTGTAATTAGTTGTTTATATTTTCTTTTTTATTTAAAATTATCTTCATTTGTTAATTATGATCAGTATCTATATTCGAACCAATTAAGTCAGTTATTCAATCCAATTGAATTATTTAATTTATTGGCTTCATATGATAGATTAGTCCCAATATTTTTAATATCACTTCCTTTCTTACCATTTTTATTTTTATCGCCTATAGTACTTTTATCAATACCTGTTCTTTTTATGAATATGCTATCTGATGCAGGAATCACTCCACAATACGCTTATGCTCTTACACCTATCATCCCTATATTTTTTCATAGTTATATAATTGGTATTAAAAAATTAAAAGAAATTAAAAATCTGAAAAATTCAGTTATATTAGCAATTATTTTACCAACTTTTCTTTTAAGTCTTTATGTATATAACCCCATAAAATTTGCATATCATCATAAATCTACACCATTAAGCATCACTGACCATGATAGATTAGCATGGCAAATGGGTGAATTAATACCAAAAAGTTCATCACTATCTTCATCTTTTGAATTGAGGTCCATTAATTGGGATCGAACAACGGCTTATCTTTTCCCAAGAATAAGTAATAGGTTTCAACTCTTAAATGCATTTGGATACGAACCATTCACTAATCCTGTTACGCGAGATTGCGATTATGTTTTTGTAGACGTAACAAAACAATCAATGATAAGAAAACAAAGAATGAAAATATTCAATAATTTACTCAAAAATAAAATTGAATATCATGATGTATATAATGATTCAGTTGTAATTAAAAATTTAAATAGTAATTACGGGGTTATTGAATATATAGATGGGCTTTTTTTATTAAAAAAGGATTATCCATTGCAATTTGATGATTTTATATCTGTTTCAGATGTTCCCAATGATGCAATTAAAGCAGTAAATTTTCATCCTGACTTAGATTCAGCATATTTTGTATATCAAAATGATGTGACTAATCAGCCAATTTTAGAAATTTATTTTTCAACGAATAAAAAGGTAATTAATCCAGTTGTAATTAAGATTACAGGTCATGAAAAAAATGGTGATTTAATTTATGATAACCATACTGCTTATCATCAACCATTTTATGGTTTATTCTTTGAAAATGGTAATTATATGATTGATGGTTTTGTGAAAGATGTAATATTATGTCCTGTGAATACTACAAAATTATCAAAATTTTCGAAAGTATATCCTGATTCATTGCGGGTTACCTTTTACTAGATATATTAAAAAAATGAATACTATAAAAAATATTAGCATCATCATTCCTGCTTATAACGAAGAAAATGGTATTAATGATGTAATTAGTGAAATTGAATCAATCATGAGAAAAAGTAATATCAAAGAAGAAATAATCATTGTAGATGATGGTTCAACCGATAACACAATACAAAAAGTAAATAAAACTAACGCTAAACTGATTCAGCATCAACAAAACAGAGGCTATGGTGCTGCTTTAAAAACTGGTATAAAATCCTCCATATATGATACAATAGCAATAATAGATGCAGATGGGACATATCCTGCTAAGTACTTGATAGAATTAGCTCAAAATATAAATAGCTACGATATGATCGTGGGATCACGCACTGGTGAAAATGTCAATATACCTTTAGTGAGAAGACCTGCAAAATGGTGTTTAAATAAGTTAGCAAATTTTTTGACAAATTATTCTATTCCAGATCTTAATTCTGGACTAAGGCTTTTTAAAAAAACAACTCTGATGAAATTTTTACATGTACTACCAGATGGTTTTTCATTTACTACAACAATTACAATAGCAATGATTACCAATAATTTTAATGTAAAATATGTGCCAATCGATTATGAAAAACGTGTAGGAAAATCTAAAATAAGACCAATTTACGATACTTTAAATTTTATAGCTTTAATTACTAGAATGATTATATACTTTAAACCATTAAGAGTTTTAATGCCGATTGGATTAACATTGCTCTTTATCGATTTTGCAAAAATAATTTATGATATTCAAAACTATGATTGGCATATTGCAACATCCACCATCCTCTTGGGTATCATTGCCTTTAATACGATTATACTTGCCCTAGTTGCAGATATGATTACTACAATTAGAAATGCCGCAATGAAAGAATAGAGTATTACTAATTTCAGAAAACTTAGATATCAACAAAATACCAAAATCGTTTTATACTCTATTTCCAATCTTTTTGATTGTAAGGATTATTTATATTATTGCATTCTCCACAAATAAAATTACAGGTGATGCAGTTTCTTATAATACATATGCGCTTTCTATACTGGAGGCTGATTGGTTAGCTAACTCTGATTTTATTGGTAATTCGCGTGAGCCAGTTTATCCTCTATTTCTTGCTTTTATTTATGTACTTTTTGGGAAAAATAATTTTATGGCAGTTTATGTTGCTCAAGCTGTGATTAGTACCCTTACTATATTGTATATTTTCAAACTATCGAATATCTTTTTTAATCAAAAAATATCCATATTAGCCTTAATCTGGTCTGCATTTTATATTTCATACTTGCGTTTTTCCGCTTTAATACTCCGTGAAACAATTATATTCTTTTTAATTATTTCAGTCTTCTATTATCTTTGGCTCCTAATTAATTCTAACAAAAAGAGTATTTTATTTAAAAATAAATATTTTTGGTTTTTTATTTTTATCTTTAGTACTCTCATTCATCTGGACGCGCGCTATCTAATTTTTATTCCCTTCTTATCTATTCTATTTATATACTATAATGGTATTAGGTATGGCTTACAGCAATATGCGTTAATTTTATTTTGTATAATTGTTTTAATTATTCCTTGGACACTAAGAAATTATTTCGCGTATGATGCATTCGTATTAATAAATACTCGAACAATAGATTTGAGGCCAAAAAATGATAGAGAAAATATATTTGAGAAGAGATTTGAAAATAACGTAATAAATTTTGGCAGTATAAATCATTCTGAAATTAATAAAAATTATCCTCAAAATGATGAAAGATTGCTAATTAAAGAAGGTTTTAATCCTCGGGCAAGATCAGCTGAAGAAGTAAATGCTATTGTTAAAGATATATACCCTGATTCGACTTTTTTTGGTAGAAAATTATACTGGCTAAAAGAATTTTGGAGGGTAGCAAGATTTAAAGCTGATTATTTTCCTTTCCCCGATGCACGATTCCAAGGAGTTTGGTCTTTAAAGCATAATGTGTCAAGTATCTTATGCTTTGGTTTGCTAATCCCATTTGCTACAATAGGCATTATTATTATGCTGAAGGAAAAACATAAAGCATCGTTATTTTTATTATTGCCAATTTTAGTACAGACCCTAATACATATGTTAATGTGGAGTAGAGACCGTTATCGTATGCCAATTGATGCATTCATTATAATAATAGCTGCTTATGGAATATACTGGTGCTATGATTATTATATTATTAGGGGAAATAAAGCAAGAAATGGGATTAGTTAGATATTAATGTTCTTAATTTTAGGGAGTAGTATTTGAGAGCAATATTTTTAGGTACGGGAAAAAGTCTCAAATTAGGAAATCGTCTAAGTTCATTACCAAAGTTTAGTAAATTATTCTCAGACCTTCTATCTTATATATTTTCCCTCTCATTATTTAGCATAAAATCTATTGTACGAGTGTTTATTAATACGAATGCATTATACGAAAAATAATTTCTTATTATCAAAGGAACAATTAAATTTATCTGGTTGTATGATGAAACTGTGCAATAAATAAATGCAAGCAATAATATTAGCAGCTGGTAGAGATATGATTAAACAGTATCCAGCATGCCTTGCTCCACTCGCAGAAACTTCGATTTTATCAAAACAAATATCTTTATTCCAAAAAATTGGAATAAATAAAATTATAATAGTTATCGGAAAAGATTCTAAATGTTGGACACTCAATTATAGGAAGCATGTAAAAAAGATGGGTGTAACAGTGATTGAAAACAAGGATAATCATTTTCAAGGTAACACAAAGAGTTTAAAGCTTGCTTTAATGAAAAGCTTAGATACCCATACTATAATTTGTGATGGAGATACATTTTTTAATCAGCTTACAATAGTAAAAATAATCAATAATAAATTTGACAATGTCCTTTTATCCCGTATTACAAATATTCTTACTGATTCAGGTACAAAGATTTTAATAAAAGGCAATAGAGTAAAGGATATTGGTAAAAATCTTAGAAATGATGATCCACCCTGGTTTATGTATGGCGGGCTTATGAAAATAAATAAGAAGCTACAAAAAAAACTCGTTTCTATCTTAAAAAATAAGAAGGAAGAAGATGAGTTTTTTACAAATTCAATTTCTGAAATCATTAAAACTAACTCCACAAATATTAAATTTTATGTCCAGCAAATTTCAAGCACAATTAACTCATCATTAATATTAAAAGGAGGGTCTTATGCAGGAATAAAAAAAATATCTTTAGTCAGAAAAGAAACAATAAAGTGGAAGCAAAAGCTTGATGATGAAATGCATTGGATTGAAAATTTACCTAAAGATTTAAGCCCTTATTTCCCTAAAATATTAAATAAAGGGGAATCAAAAAATGCAACATATTATGATATGCCATATTTTGCGTATCCATCAATAAGAAAATTAATTTTTAGAGGGGAAGTAGATATTCTGACAGTATCATCTCTACTTCGTAATATTACTGAGTTTATGTTTTTAAATGTTTATTCTAAAGACATAGCTCCAGCAAACACCTCCTATCAAAAAAAAATTCACTTATCAAGGATAAAAAAAAGAATTTTAGATACTAAAAAAAATAGCCTGACCTTTAATAATATTATTGATTGTAATAAAATTCTGATAAACGGGGAAGAGTTTTTAAATGTGACTCCATTAATTAATTTTGTTGAAGATTCTCATGAGCTTATTTCAATACTTACTCCAAAAAGTGTTTCAAAAGTCCATGGAGACTTACATTTTGATAATGTTTTAGTCAATCGCTATGATGAACATAATCCAAATTTTATTTTTATTGATCCAAGAGGTCTAGAAAAAACTTATAATTATTCTTATGATATTGGAAAAATCTTTCATTCAATACATGGTATGTACGATGTTATTCATGAAGGGTTATATGATTTAAAAATAAATTATAATAATTCATTGGAAGTCACCTTATTGCTTAAAGATTATCCAATCATGCAATTTTATCAAGCACTTCAAAAAGAGTTTATAGGTTTCTTGGAAAATTCCCAATTTTTGAAGAATGATAAATACTGGATTATCAGAACTTTATTTGCAGAAGCTTCTCATTTTTGTTCAGTGATGCCATTCCATTTAAAGAAAAATAAGAATGAAAAACTTGCAGTATCACTGTACTTAATTGGTGTTATTTTACTTAATCAATTTATCAAGTCCTATGAAAGTTCAAAATTAAACGGTGTTTTAGATCAAAATAAATTTTTAAATAATTGTAAAAAAATAATTAGTAGACCTCTATCAATCATATTCAATGGAAAATAATTTTAATCAATATAATGCAATTATTCTTGCTGCTGGATTAGGCACAAGAATGGGTGAAAACTATAAATCAAGACCAAAGTGCTTAGCTAAAGTAAATAAAGAATCTTTGCTTAAAAGACATATTCGAATATTAAAAAGTTGCGGTATAAATAAAATAATTGTGGTTGTTGGTAAAAAAGGAGATTGTTGGAATGAAGAATCCTTTTCAAAAATAAAAAAAATTAGTGAAAAACTAGTTTATAATGATAAGAATAAAAAAACAAACAATTCATATAGTTTACTACTTGGATTAAATAAATTATCAAAAAATAATACGATTGTTGTTGATGGAGACTTATTTTATTCAACATCTTTCATGAAAAATATTTTAGAAAATAATGATAATACATTAGTTGTGACCAAAGCATCCAGTGATGATCATGACAATAATAAAGTTGAGACTTATAGAGATTTAGTGAAGAAAATAGGTCGTAATATTTCTCTTGACTCAACATCATTAATTTATCTCGGGGTTATTTTTATAAATTATAGGTTACTCAATACGTTTAATAAAATATTAAAAAAAGAAATTTACTTTGAAAGTGAATTATCATCACCTTTAACTGAAATTGCTAAAAAGAAAAAAGTATTTAATTATACATCTTCAGATTTTTGTATAAACATAAATAGCAAACTTGATCTGAAAAAAGCAGAAAATTGGTTAAGTAAAAATGAAAAATAAAAATATTTTGATTATAATGATGGGGTTAACTGCAACTGGTAAGAGTACGGTGGCTAAGCTAATGGCAAGTGAATTTGATGCTGAAATATATCATTCTGCTCTAATCAGAAAAGAATTAGGATTCAAATTTTCTTTAAACGAAGCAGAGAGTAATTTTTTCACTTATGAAAACAATAATCGATTAAAAATGGATCAGGAAGTATATAATACAATGTTAGCTAAATCTATAGTTTCTTTTGGGAATAAGAAGAATGTTGTTTTAGATGCTGGGCACTTTTTTTATTCTCAGAGAAAAAATATATATAATAAATCAAACAAGTCTAGCTTAGATATAATAATTATTAAAACAGTTGCTAATGAAAATATAGTTAAAAAAAGATTAAAGAAGAGAATTCATAATTTTGAAAATAATCCGTTAAATGAAACCCCTTCGTTTTTGGCTTATCAATCCGCAAAAAAAATAATAGAAAACCCTTTAAGGTATGAAATTGAAAATGAAATTTCAAATTTATTTATCTATGATACAAATACTGGGGTGTCTATAAATGTTAATGATAAAGATTTAAATAATAATTCTATTTTAGTTTATAATTCATTAAATAATTTTAAACTAAAATGAAAATTATAATTATTGGGGTAAATGGATTCTTGGGGAATACAGTTTACAAAAAAATGAAACCCAATAATATTGTTTATGGTACATCAAGAAATAAATCAAAAAATAATACTTTTGCAAGTTTGAATATAGAAGATAATGATACTATATTGAATATATGTAAAGAGATTAATCCTGATGTAGTTATTAATTGTAGTGCAATCACTGATGTTGCTAAATGTGAAATAGAAAAGGAACTTGCTTATAGTGTCCATGTAAAAGGAATTGAAAATTTAATATATTGTTGTAGTCAAAATAATGCAAAGCTTATTCATTTTTCATCAGACTATGTTTTTGATGGAACGAAAAACCCTTATTCTGAATTATCAAAACCTAGTCCAATTAATTATTATGGAACTACAAAAAATAAAGCAGATAAACTTATTTCAGATGAACTATCAAATTTTCTAATTTTACGTACAAGTATTTTATATGGTTCTAATGATTCTTTAAAAACTGATTATGTTGGTGAAGTATTAACTCAATTGAAAGTGTTTGGCGAAATCTCTGCTGATAATGTTAGAATTAAATATCCTGTTTTTATTGATAATCTATCTGACATAGTTAATCAACTAATAAATGAAAATAAAAATGGTTTATATAATATTGCTACTGATAAAGGATACACTAGATATGAATGGGCTAAGCTTATAGCGAATATTTTTGAGCTTGATGGTAATATTAAGGTTACTGAAGAAATTTCATATAATTCGAACAGGCCAAAAAATGTAAAACTTGAAACCAAAAAAATTGTAAATGAAGGAGTTAAGATTACAGATCTTGTAGAAGGTCTTAAACTAATTAAAAAAAATACTGAGAGAATAAATAAATGAAGCTTGTAAACTTTGAAAATGTAGAGACTGTATTTAGAGATGATGGCAGGACGATAAAAAAACTTTGTCACCAAGAGCTTGGTATGTCTATTGATAACTTAGAATTTATTTTTGTAAAACATCCCAAAAATTTTACTGAGAAACGTCACTGTCATCAAAAGTCATTCGAAATATTTTATTTTTTAGATCCAGCCGAATACTATATTAACGGTAAAGAATATAATGTTTCTGAAGGTGATCTGATAATATTTGAGCCTGGAGATATTCATGGGGGTTTACCAACTGAAAATGAAGTTAGATTGTTTATTATTTCTGCGCCAAAAATAATTGATGATAAACAGTTGATTGGAGGATAAAATGAAAATAATTAGTAAAAAGAATGCTGATATAAATAACCGGAAAGATGGTAGAACAGTAGTGTACTATCCTCCTATTGATATTCCAAAAGATACAGAAAAAATCGGTTTAATCACTGTCAAAACACCTGAAGGCTGTAATGAGGATTTACATAAGCATCCTGATTCTACTGAAATATTTTTTCACTTTACTAAAGGCCAAATAATTGTAAATGGTAAAAAATATTTTTTAGATGAAGGAGACATTGTTATTCTAGAACCTGGAGATGAACATAAACAAGTTGCAGAAAATGAAATTTCCATTGTGGCTCTACGCATACCTTTAAGTAATGACAAAATAATAATTGGAGAATAATAATGGAGATTATTAGAAAAAGCGAGATTGAAAATATTGACAGAGGTGGTTATGTTATTAAACGCTTATTTACACTTGGATTTGATGACTCACCAGAGGATGTAGGCTTTTACGAAACAACCATTCCGGTCGGAGGTATTTGTAAAGAACAATGGCATAAAAAGTCCTACGAGGCTGTTTATTTTCTCTCTTCAGGACAAGCGATAATTGAAGGAGAAACCTTTAATCTTGATAAGGGTGATCTAGCAATAGTTTATCCAGGAGAAAAACATGCTTGGTGTCCTATTAAAGAAGAGCTAGTTTTATTTGCTATGCGTTTTCCACATTTAATTGAAGATAAATTTACTAATGATTAGAATCCTAAAAATAAATCTTAAATGAATAATATTTTAAGAGGAAAAACTGCGATTATTTCTGGAGTCGGCAGTCGATTTGGTTCAGCGGCTGCATACCAGTTAGCTCAGTTGGAGGCTAAATTAGTATTAGTTGCAAGAAATAAAAAACTTATAAACGAAGTTGCTGAAAAAATTAACAAAAACGGAGGAATGGTAGATACATATGTTTGTAATACCACGATTGGATCTGATGTCGCTGGACTAATAAGTAAAATAATTTTAAAAAATAAATCAATAGATATACTCATAAATAACGTTGGAGGTTCATATACAAAGAAAAAAAAACTCGCTAAAATGAGTGAGGACGAATGGGATAGCGTCATTAATAATAATATTAAAAGTACATTTTTAATGTTAAAAAATGTTATTCCTCATATGGAGCTCCAAAAAAAAGGGACCATAATTAACATCTCAGCTGCGAACAAAACATTAGTTGATGGGAACGTAGCTTATGGTACGGCAAAAATGGGAATAATAGGACTAACTAAAAATCTTGCTAAGGAATATTTTGATAAAAACATTCGTGTAAATTGTATATGCCCTGGAGTTGTCAGGGAAGATAGTAAAACTTATAATGATGGTAATTATAATATTTCATTATTAAAAAAAGGTGAATCAGAAGACATTGCTCGCGCCATTAGATTTTTTGCAACTGATGAATCTGCATGGATAACTGGGCAAAATCTTGTTGTTGATGGCGGAGAATCAGTTTTTATTGAAGTTGAAAAATGATACACCATTATGGGAATAGATAGCTTTTATCATTTACATAATAATCAGTTTAAAAAAAAACCATTTTTTCAAAACAATTCTAATCGAAAAGTGATTTGTTTAGATTTTGATGGTGTTTTTGTTAATCCCTCAATAATTAAATCCAAATATCTACAAGAGGCAGGCTATAATGTCAAGCCTGAACATTCATCCCGCAAAGAATGTTTAAATAAAGGCGTCCCAATAAAAGAATACACTATGATATCATCATTAGTCGCAAGTGATCATATTATGGATTCACCAATAGAAAAGAATTGTATAAATATAATTAACTGGATTCAAAATTATTTGGATATTTATATTGTTACATCAAGGTCTGAATTAGAAATAAAACCATTATTAAAGTTTATAATTTTTCATAAAATAAAAATTAATGGTGTTGCTTATGTTGGAAATGATAACAAACTTAATGCCTTGAGCGTTCTGAAGCCTATAATCTACATTGACGATTCTTTAGATAAATTATTAAATCTGTTAGTTGATGACTTTACTAAAGTATCAGGTTCAATTTCTAAATGTGACCTATTCTTATATTCTAATAACACAAATAAAAGTGCAATCATTGGTAAGAATACACCCATTTCTATTATTAATGGGTGGTTAAAAATTAAGAATCTTATATATAATTACGAGTTGAACGTTAATAAAGTGGTTGATTAAATGAAAAAGAATATAATATGGTTTTTGCTAGATGGAGTAAGGAATTACCCGACTCCTAATGATCCTGAAAAAATGGGTAAGCCAGAAGTAATTGAAGAGCTAGCAAAAGATGCAGTGGAATTCACACAGGCTACTACTTCTGCTACAAGTACAATAATGTCTATTACTGCTATGATGACATCCATTCCTTCTTATTATTTAAGTCGTAATCTTGACGATATAAAATTAGATAAATCTAATTTTGAATCTTTTGCAAATATATTAGAGAATGAAGGTTATAATGTTTATAGTGTTTGTATATCATATGAAATGCGGAGGGATTACTGGAAAACTTTTCTTAGGCCAGTCAGTAAAAAGTATTGGCCAAAAGGTTGCAAGGAAATGGTCCATTGGGGTAACGAGCCATTAAATGAAATTATTTTTTCTATGCTTCAAAAAGGTGCAATAAAGGAACCATTTTTTCTTTATGTCCATTATAATTTTCGTAGGGATTACAAATGCAATGAAAGAGTATCGGATTTAATTAAAAAACTAAAAGAGGAAGATTTATATAATAATTCAATTATAATAATGAATTCAGATCATGGTATGCCAGATATTGAGAGGAAAGATCATTTTAAATGGCTAGATGAGAGAGGGTTATATTTTAATAGACATGACTTAATAATGACAGATGATAATATTTGTGTGCCTCTTGTTATAAAATACCCTAGTTGTGACCAGGGTAGAAAAATTAGTACTACAGTAGGTACAATAGATATAGTCCCTACTGTGTTGGATTTACTAAATATTGAATTTGGTCCAGGAAAAGCTTATGGCAACAGTTTTCGTGGCGTAAGTTTATTGCCATTAATTGAAAATGAAAATATTGAATTTTTTAGAGAAAGGAAAATTCGTACTGATACAAGATATATTGCTCAAACAGATAGAATGATCTCTGTAAGGGGTACGGGGTATAAATACATTTATTATAGGGATGTTCCAGGTGAAGAAAATGAACAATTTATTGATTTGATTAAAGATCCATTTGAGAAAAATAATTTAATTAAAACATCTGATCCTAAATATATTAGTTTAATTAATGAGTATAAAATAGAATATGATAATCAAGAAAAAGATAGTATTTTGTTCCAATTCGAATTCTTAAAAAGAAAATTTTTTAAATTTTTTGATACAAGAAAATTCAAGAATGAAAATATAAAGAATATATTGGTTGTTGGTAGTTGTAATTATTGGTTCATGAAGACAGTGTTGCAGATTATTGAAGAGTATTTTCAGAATTTAACCCAATGTGATTTACTTATCGAAAGAGATAATCCAATAGACTATCACAGCCTAAATAATTTGGGTTATACTAATAACATCTTTGCACACCACTCATTCAATGCAAAAGAGATAAAAAAAGATTATTTGTCTACCTTTAATGAATATGATTTGATTTTAGTACCTCTTACGGATTATATGAAAGACTTTGATCAGGCAAATACAAAATCTACAGATGGAGAAATGATTATGATACAGCCTCAATCTTCAATAAATATCAAAATACTCAACGACTACAAAGAAATATTTAAGATTACAAGACTGATTAAGGCAAAAAATAAGATTTATTTAGATTATAATATGAATTTCTTTTTTAATCCCAAATTAGTCATCATAAAAAAATATTTTAGAAAGGTTTACGCAAAAAGTGATATATATAAATCTAAGCCTTCAGAATTATTTAAGGACCTTAAAAGAATTTTCGTTTCAGATTGATATTGGTATACTTAGCTAATTTTTCCTAAAAAAATTCTAAAGAGAGCAGCTAATTGAAAATACTTTACTTAATAAATTCATTAAAACCTGGAGGTAAAGAACGTCAACTAGTAGAACTAATAAAAGGATTAAAAAAATATAAACATATAAAAATTCAGGTTGTTGTTATGGATGATGATATATATTATGATGAAATATGTAGCCTAAACGTCAAACTACATTATCTTGTGAGATCATATAAAAAAGATATAAAAATATTTTCCCAGCTATATTCTATTTGCAAAGATTTTAACCCCTCTATAATACACACATGGGATTCAATGACCTCATTTTACGTTTTACCAATTGCAAAATTTTTTAAAATTAAATTAATCAATGGTGCAATTAGAAATGCAAATCCTATTAAAAAATTGTCGCTTAATTGGTTCTTAACAAACCTAACTTTTCCTCATTATGATAAAATAATTTCAAATTCGTTAGCCGGCTTAAAACAATATAAAATTTCAAGAGATAAAGCACTTTGTATTCATAATGGTTTTGACTTTAATAGGCTCTCTAGCTTGAAAACTAGCAAAGAAGTAAAAAATAATCTAGGCATTAAAAAAGAAAAAATTGTTGGAATGGTTGCATCCTTTTATAAGAAAAAAGATTGGGTCAGTTTCTTTAAAAGTTCAAAAACTATTTTATCAAAAAGAGATGATGTAGTATTTCTCGCGGTTGGGAATGGACCTTTATTGGAAAAAATGAAATCGTTCGTAGGGGATGAAGTGCAAGGTAAAATTATCTTTTTATCAAATTATCATCCCGTTGAAGAAATAATAAATGTTTTTAATATTGGTGTCTTGACAACTAATGCAAGGCATCATAAAGAAGGTATCTCAAATTCAATTATGGAATATATGGCTATGGGGAAACCTGTTATTGCAACAGATTGTGGTGGAAACAATGAATTGGTTGTTCATGGTTCTACTGGTATATTAATTAAAAATAAATCTTCTAAAACACTAACACAAAATATTTTAAAATTTATAGATTCACCAGGCTATTCAAGAAAATTAGGTCAATTGGGTAGAAAAAGAATAAAAGAGAGTTTTAATATAAATATAATGATTAATGATTATAAAAATCTTTACGAAATGTCTCTAAAAAATATAAACTACTCCCAGAAATAAAAATCTATAATATTTCATAATGAGAATCCTATTTATTTCAAGTGGTAATAAAAAAAATGGAATAAGTCCAATTATTAAAGCTCAAGGAAATTCATTAGAAAAACAAAATATTATGCTCAGTTACTTTCCAATTATAGGTAAAGGAATAAAGGGCTATTCAAAAAATCTTTTTCCTTTAAGAAAAGAAATAATTAATGGCAAATATGATATCATACATTCGCATTATGGAGATAGTATATTACTTTCAGCTATTGCAAATTTTAATAAGGTTAGATTTTTTGTGTCATTTATGGGTAGTGATATTTTTTTTATAGAAAACAAAAGTATAATTAATTTTAGAAAATATATTTTTAAAAAAATAATGTCTATAATTTTTAGGTTTATAGCAAGATATATCGCAGACGAAGTAATTGTAAAGTCAGAAAAAATGAAAAAAGAACTTTGGTCACATAGCAATCCAATTATTCTAGCTAACGGCGTTGATTTGAATATTTTTAAACCAATCAACAACTCTTTTTTAAAAAGAAAGAATAAGTTTCTGAGGATTATATTCGTTAGCGATATAAATCGGTTGGAGAAAAATTATAATCTATTAGAAGAATCCGTTCGATTATTACAAGATGATTATAGTATAGAAATCATTAATCCTAAAAATCTAAGTCCAGAACAATTAAATGAAGAATATAATAGAGCTCATTTACTAGCGTTAACATCCTATTATGAAGGGAGTCCTAATGTTATTAAAGAAGCTATGGCTTGTAATTTACCAATTGTTTCAACAAATGTTGGAGATGTAAAGCAAATATTTGGAAAAACTGCTGGGTGCTTTATTGCAAATAGTGAATGTATTGATTTCTCCAAAAAAATTATATCAGCAATTCATTTTAATGATAGAACAAATGGTAGAAAAAGAATCATTGATTTAGGATTAGATTCAGATACTATTTCAACTAAACTAATTGAATTATATAATCAATCAGAAAAAAATTAATATTCTGTTTAAAAGAATTTATTAAAAACTTCAAATATATGGATATTATCATAACAATCGAAATTTTATGATGCAGAAGTAATTTATTTTTTATGATCAAAAATTAATATAGTATTTTGTTATATCGCTCTAAAATAATTTTTGATGAGGATAATCATCTACTTTTAAAAGTTGATGATTTCATATCCTCTCATCCAAAAGGTAATTATTTTCAATCAAAATTTTTATTTGATTTTTACAATACAGTTAAAAACCATAATCCGTTCTATATAATGATTCTAGGCGATAATCAGATAGTAGGCATATTATTAGGAGTAATAATAATAGAGTTAGGAGCAATTAAAAAACATTTCTCTCGAAGATGTATAATCGAAGGAGGACCGTTAACCACAGATGATACCAAAATAATTCCTCTAATATTAAAACAAATAGATAAGTATATTGCAAGCAAGGTGATATATACAGAATTTCGCAACCTTTTTGATCAAAAAAATTATAAAAATATTTACAATGATTTTTTATGGAATTATAAGCCTCATTTGAATTATTTAGTAAGGACTGACTCACTAGAAGAAGTGAAAAAAAGATTTAGTAGAAGTAAAAAAGGACAACTGAATAAAAGTTTGAAGAACGGAGCTAGTATTGTAAAACCAAATGATGAAAGAGACATATTTGAGTTTTATTTAATACTAAACAAGCTATACAGAGATAAAATAAAGAAACCTTTACCGGACTATAATTTTTTTCGCGATTTATATTTAAATCATTATTCATGCAAATATTTTTTAGTTAAGTATCAACAAAAAATAGTAGGTGGTATTTTAGCACCCGTATATAAAAATACAATATTTGAATGGTACATATGTGGATTAGATGGTGAATACAAAAATATTTATCCAAGTGTTTTAGCAACTTGGGCTCCGATTCAATACGCGTTAAATAATAAACTGAAATATTTTGATTTTTTTGGAGCAGGAGAACCGGACCGTGATTATGGCGTTAGAGAATTTAAATCCAAATTTGGTGGAGAATTAGTTGAATATGGAAGATTTGAAAAAATTCATAAACCTGTATATTATATAATTGGAAAAGTTGGGTTAAAAATTTTAGGTTGGAAAAAATAGTGTCATTATCGCATCTTATTGGTAAAAATATCCAACTACTAATTGGTGGATTAAAATTTGCAGAAAAATATGAGGATGAAATAATCGAAAGGCATAAGGATATTACATTTAAACCAATTTTTATTATAGGGCTTCCCCGTTCGGGGTCAACATTGCTCTATCAATTAATGATAAGACATTTTAGATTAACTTATTTTTCAAACTTGGCTTCTGTATTTTACAAATATCCCGTTTCGATTTCTCAATATTTTATCAACAAACAAAAATCCTATGTCTTAGAAAAATATGAAAGTGAATACGGAGTTACAAAAGGTTTGTATGCACCATCAGAGGCAGGTAGAATTTTTAGATTTTGGTTTTCTAATGATTGCTCAACCGGGAAGCGAAAAATAAAAAAATCAATAAGTGCACTTTCAAATATATATGGTAGGCCATTTATTTGGAAGAATTTAAACCTGAGTTTCCATGTAAAAATAATTTCTGAAATATTTCACAATCCATTATTTATACTAATTAACAGAGATATGCGGTTTATCTGCCAATCCATTTATTTAAGTACTTTCGATTCAAAAAATATTAATATCAACGGTCTTTCAAATAGGGATTTATATGATGGAAAAGATGTGTTAGAAAAAATTGCTAGAAGAATTTGCAAAATTGATAAAAAAATAAAGAAAAATTTAGTATTACATTCTAATAATTATATTGAAATACAATATTCTGATTTATGTAATAACCTCCCCAAAACACTGGAGTTAATATCATCGAAATATGATGGACTAATACCAACAAAGGAAAATAATCTTGCTTTGAAATCAATGAAAATTCAGGAGGCTAAAGATATACGAATATCATTGGAAAAGTGGGAAAAGCTCGAAAAAATTATTTTTGATAGAAATGAAAATAATATTTGAATTAACTCACCCAGCCCATTTTCATCATTTTAAACATACAATAAATGAGTTGTCAAACATGGGAAACGAAGTAAGAATAATTATTTCAAAAAAAGATATTCTGGTGGATTTATTAGAATCAAATAAAATTACATACACTGTAATTGGCGAGAATAAACATTCAATTTTTTTAAAAATTTTTCAACATATTATAAAGTACAAAAATATAAATAAGGTATTTAAAGACTTTAAACCAGATTTGATTGTTTGCAGACCAAGTCAAAATATGACATTTCTTTCATACATAAATAATATCCATTGCATAGTT
>CETH01099619.1_pt1 | contig 33952 bp, 34 predicted proteins | sample 361461 | NCBI WGS metagenome assembly CETH01 (sample SAMEA2622695, study PRJEB7988) | marine metagenome | isolation source: saline water (ENVO:00002010), including
TAAAAAAGTCTCTTGTATTAGCAAAACCTTTTGCATTTTCAACCATAAATTCTTTTAAAATTTCAAACCATATTTTATCATTATTAATTACACTTCTTAAGGTGTGCATTACCCATGCACCTTTCATATACGTATCACCGTGAAGTGCCCAATGATTTTCGTTTTCTTTTCCTACAATCGGTATTTCATTTACAATTCTATTTTTAATGCTGTTTAAATAATGAACACCAACTTCATAGCTATTAAATTTATCTTCAAAATATATAGCTTCTGAATAAACTTGTAATCCTTCGTGGATCCAAATATGAGTTGGATCTGATGCGGTTACACTATTACCAAACCATTCATGCCCTGTTTCGTGAATAATTAAGGGATCTATAACTCCGTACATTGGCCAACTTTTGCTTCTTACTCCATTATAAATACTAAATCCATTTCCATATGTTACTGCTGATTGATGTTCCATCCCAAGATAAGGAACTTCAACTAATTTATAGCCATCTTTATACCATTGATAGTCGCCAAAGTATTTTTCATAAAAACGAATTATTTCTTTTGATTGTAGAAAATAATTTGAAGCTAATTGCTTATTGTAATCTAAAACATAATGATTCATAAGATGGGTTGTGCCATCTTTTTTTAAAGTATCTTGAACAGCAACATAGTTTCCAATTTGTACAGATATGTTATAATTATTAATTGGGTTTTGAACAAACCATTCATACGTCGTTTTATCATTTAACTCTTTGACACTTCTTAATTTTCCATTTCCAACTGCTACTAAATGTGACGGAACTGTATAAGCCATTCTAACACTATCTCCCTCAGCAGTAATATGGTCCTTATTTGGCCACCAAATTCTTGCACCTTCTCCTTCACAAGATACAGCAATCCAATCACGCCCATCTTTATCTTTGGACCAAGTAAAACCTCCCGCCCAAGGTGGATTATCTGCACTTTGAGGAATGCCTTCGTAAAAAACAGTAAATTCAAATATATTACCCTTTTTTATAGTTGATGAAAAATTAACTAAAACAGCATCAAGCTCTCTTGAAAAAATTAGTTCTTCTTTTTTATGCATTATTTTTTTGACATCTAAATTTTCAGCTAAATCAATTTGTAGTATATTAAGATCTCTCATGCTTTCAGCTTTAATTGTAACAAAACCACTTAATGATTTTTTATTAATATTAAAATCAATATTAATATCATAAAATGATACTCTGTACGATGAACGATTTTCATTTAAACTACCCATCAAGAGGTTGTTTGGAGTTAGTTCTGGCAGATTATACTGATTACCATGAGGTCTATTTTCTTGACACAAAATCAAGGTGCATAATAAAAAACTAAAAATTATTTTTTTCATAATATGTACTTGTTTTGAATACATTGTTTGCGAAGATGATATAATATAAAATTAGACAAAACAGAAACCATAAAACAATAGCGAATGCCTCTTTTATCAAAAATAAAATATATACGATAGCTAAATAAATAATCCATTTTATCCATAGAGGTTGGGACCATAATTTTAATAAAGAATTCATTATTTATTTTCCTTTAGATAGGTATAATATTTCATTGATTCATTATAAATAGAATCATATTTATTCTCAATGTTAATATCTTTTTTTTCATATTCTTTAAATCCGGTAGTTTTTATTACGTTATCATACCAACTCTTCCACCAAATACCATCACTCTCATAATTACCTTTTTTCCATCTAAGCATAGACTTATCAAATTTAATATTAATTTTTATACACCAATTTGATAATACTTTTTCAGGATTTTTTAATAGTTCACTTGAATCAATAATCACATATGATTTATTTATTTTTTTAAGATACTTAACAATTTCATATTGCTGAGGATATCCTAATTCCTCAACTGTATTCAGCTTGTTCTTTTTGGAATAGGAACTAATTACTTCTTTCGGGTGTCTTAATAAAATACAATTTTCACAATTATTTACCCATTCAATGTTGTTAAAGTCAAAAATATGATGTGCCATATGTTTTTGATACCAAATTTTTTTATTTTTTGGAATTCTATTGATAAGGTAATTAACAACTTCATCATAGTTTGAAGAATATTTATCAATTATTTCCTTGTATAAAGGATGTTTGAGCTTGGTTTCTTTTAGATAGTATGCATAAAAAGGTTCATCTGTTACAAATGTATCCTTTCTTGAAGACCATGATCTCATTAGTGCTGTTGAAATATTTCTAGGACCTGACCAACAAGAAACTATCATTGAGATTCAATACTTTGATTTATATATTGATTATATAAAGCTCTAATTTTATTAACTAAAGAATGGGTGTTTGTTGAACTTAGCACATAATTTTCAATCTTAGTAACAGGTATAATACCCGCAAATGTACCTGTAACAAAAGCCTCTTCACAATCTCTAATATCCTCAAAAGTAAAGTTTGTTTCATTGCAAGGAATTTCATTCATATTACATACTTTAATTGCTTTGCTTCTTGTAATTCCATTAAGACAAAATTTTCCTGTTGAAGTCAATACCCTGTTATTTTTAATAAAAAAGAGATTTGTGGAATTGCAAGTGCTAATATTCCCGTTAGGATCATTCATAATACCCTCATCATAATTTAACTTATTAGCCTCAATGCTTGCGAGTATACAATTTAGCTTACTCAAAGTATTATAATGTGTACTTAAAATATTTTTTGAAGGCCTAATTGTTGATACTCTCCCAATTGTAATACCATTTTTATAAATCTTTGGATCAGTTTTTTTGTATTCAGGTATAATTACAAAATTTATAGGCCCTACATTCGCATTAGGGTTTTGATATGGAGTAATCTTGTCTCCTCTAGAAACTATTAAGCGAATGTGTACATCATCGGTCATTTTATTTTCTAATAATACTTTTTCAATTTCAAAAATTATATCCTCCTTTGATAAAGGAATTTTAAGAGAAATTCCGCGAGCACTATTAAAGAGTCTTTCTAGATGTTCAGAAATGAATACAAGTTTAGACTTATGAAGCCTAATACCTTCCCATACTCCATCTCCAAGAAGAAAACCACTATCGAAAACTGAAATTTTTGCATTATTTCTATGATAGAGCTCCCCATTAATATTGATAAAAATATCTTTATTTTTTGGATTTGATATATACGAATGACTACTCATTAGTGGGCCCACAGGGACTTGAACCCCGAACCTGCGGATTATGAGTCCGTTGCTCTAACCAATTGAGCTATGGGCCCCAAATATTAAATTAAGTTAATTCAAATTATTCTTATTATGAAAAAAGAAAAATGTCAAAATTTAATCAGAAATATGTATTTGATTGAATTTAGTTTCAAGTTTAAGTGTTGTTTTTCACTAAATCTTATAGGTATTATCAATAAGAAATGAAAATTGCAATTGATCATCAAAAATTTACTGAACAAAAGTATGGAGGAATAACAAGGTATTTTGCTTGTCTGGCATTAGCAATTAGCAAACTAAATCAAGATGTTAAAATATTTGCGCCGCTTCATATAAATAAATATTTATTACATCTGCCAAAGAGCATTGTTTCTGGAACAAATATTGGATTATACAATCAACCTTTTATCAAAATATTAGGTCCTATGAATAATTTTTTATCTCAACTTCAAGTAGAAAAATATAATCCTGATATAATACATGAATCTTATTATTCTGAAAACCCAACAATTAAGTCTATTTGTCCAAGAGTAATTACTGTACATGATATGATTCATGAGAAATTCCCTAATGAATTTTCAAATGATGATACAATAAATTTGAAAAAAAAATCTATTGAAAGAGCAGACCATATTATTGCCATATCAAATAATACTAAAAAAGATTTAATGGAATTTTATAATATCAGTGAAAGTAAAATAACAACAATATATCATGGGCCAACTTCTAATTTAAATGCAGAAGGGTTGAGTGCTAAAAAAAATCTAAATTATATTAAGCCTTACTTATTATACGTTGGTAATAGATCAGGTTATAAAAATTTTAAACTTTTAATAAGTGCAATTGGATTATCAAACCAGATTAAAAAGAAAGTTAATTTGATTGCATTTGGTGGAAAACCCTTTAATAATGATGAAATCGAATCTTTTAATAAAGCAGGACTCAAGCAAAATCAGGTAATTCATATAACTGGTGATGACAATACACTTAGTAATTTATATCAAAATGCCGAAGCTTTTATTTTTCCATCACTATATGAGGGTTTTGGTATGCCCCCATTGGAGGCAATGTCAAATAATTGTCCAGTAATAAGTAGTAATACTAGTTCTATGCCTGAGGTAATTGGAGACGCTGGAGAATATTTTAACCCTACATCAGCTGAAGATTTAATTAGTGCAATTAAAAACGTCTTGTTTTCAAAGAGGAGAGAAGAATTAGTTAGTTTGGGCTTACATAGAGTTAGGATATTTAGTTGGGGAAAATGTGCAGAAGAAACAATTTCTGTTTATGAAAAATTATAATTATTAAGATTATTTTTATGAAAGATTATAATTATTATATAATAGGTTTTTTTGAAAATAAATATCGAACGGTAAATTAAAAATCAATATGAATAAAATATTAGTAGCAGGCGGATCAGGATTTATTGGCTCAAACCTTTGTGAGTTTTTATTAAATGATACTAATAATTATGTGATATGTCTTGATAATTTCTCGACAGGATCAAAAGTAAATATTGATCATTTATCATCTAACTCTAATTTTAAATTTATAGAGCATGATATTTGTCAAAAAATAAATATTGAAGTAAACCAAATATACAATCTTGCATGTCCAGCATCCCCGATTCAATATCAGCGACTTCCTATTGAAACAATGAATGCTTGCATTGATGGATCGAGAAATTTATTGGAAATAGCAAAAGAAAATAAGGCAACTATTCTACAGTCTTCAACTAGTGAAGTTTACGGAGATCCATTGGAGCATCCTCAAAATGAATCATATTTTGGTAATGTAAATATTAATGGCCCAAGGTCTTGTTATGATGAGGGCAAAAGAATGGCAGAGACTATATTTTTTAACTATAGAGATAATTATGACATAGATATTAGAATTGCTAGAATTTTTAATACTTACGGCCCAAATATGGAAAATAATGATGGAAGAGTAATTTCAAATTTTATTTTACAGGCTTTAAAAGGTGAGGACATAACAATTTACGGAGATGGAAAACAAACAAGATCATTCTGCTATATTGATGATATGATTAATGGACTTACATTATTAATGAATTCAAATTTTTCTAATCCTATAAATTTGGGAAATGATAAAGAATTTTCTATTCTAAAAGCTGCAGAAAAAATCATTAATTTGACTAATTCAAAATCAAAAATTGTTTTTAAGGACTTTCCTGAAAACGATCCTTTAAAAAGAAAACCTGATTTATCTTTGGCAAGAAAAGAAATTAAATATAATTCAAAAGTTACTTTTAGTTCGGGTTTAGAGAAAACTATAGTATATTTCGAGGAAAAGTTAAAGGTCAATAATGGATAATAATGTTTCTTTAAAAGATTTGTACATAGCACTAAAAGATAATTTTTTTAGTATAGTATCTATTACTTCTTTCTTTGCTATATCTTCTTTGATTTATCTATTGTTCTTCTATCCTCCTATATTTTCATCTTCAGCTACAGTGGTTCATTTTGGTAACGATATGAAGCAATCTCAATCATCAGGATTAATGAGCTCTTTAGGAATTTCATTACCAACATCTTCTTCAAGTACGCCTTCAGCTGAGGTTATCATCCAAATTCTAAAAAGTAATTCTTTTAGTCGATCTCTAATGGAAAAGGAATTTTTTTTCACACCACTTGATAAGAAAGTACCCCTTTATCAAATTATTTTAGATGACTTTAAAACTGAAAACAATAATGTAAATATTTATAAGGCAAAAAAAACTTTTCAAGAAGAAATGATGATTGTTGATAAAAATAGATTAACCAATGTAATAAATATATCTATTCATACAGTAGATGCTCAACTTTCTTATGATATTATTATTGATGCTATTTCGCTTCTTAATCAAACTTTTAATTCAATTGAAAAAGAAAAAGCACTTGAAAAATCCATTTTTATTAAAGACAGATTATCTGCTGAAAGGAAACAACTTATTGCAGTTGAAAATAAATATATTGAGTTTAGAAATAATAACCAATCCATTCAATCGCCGCTTTTAACAATTAAAGAAGATTCAATAAAACGCGAGCTCGAAATGCATTCACAAGTTGTTTCAATGTTGATGAAGCAACTAGAAATGACGCAGTTAGACTTATATGATGAAATCAATGAAGTGTTGATAGTTAATGAGCCTGAAGTGATGCCTTTTAGATCCAATAGAAGAATATTCCTTTTAATTGGTTCTATTTTTGCAGGTTTCTTTATTTCTTTAACATATGTATTATCAATTTTAGTACTTAAACCATTAAAGAAATTTTAAAAATATGAACAAGCAAAAAAATTTTCTCAATGAATCAATTGAGAATCATAGAAAAGTCATTGATAATCTTACCAATCAATCCGATGAAATTTTTGAGATTATAAATATAGCTAAACATACTTTATCAAATCAAAATAAGATTCTTTTTTGTGGTAATGGAGGTAGTGCTGCAGATTCTCAGCATCTTGCTGCAGAGTTTACTGGAAGATTTATATCAAAAAAACAACCACTTCCAGCTATTGCGTTGACAACTGATACATCAGCTATTACAGCAATTGGAAATGATTTTAGTTTTGATGAAATATTTTCTAGACAAGTAAATGCTTTAGGCGTTAATGGAGATTTATTATTTGCTATTTCTACTTCAGGAAATAGTACAAATGTTTTAAAAGCTGTTGAAGAATCAAAAAAAATCGGAATAACATCTATTGGACTCTTAGGAAATGATGGCGGAAAATTATCAGAAATTTGTGACCATTCTGTTGTTATTAAAAGTAATATAACTTCGAGAATCCAAGAAGCGCATATATTTTTAGGACACTTAGTTTGTGAATCTGTAGATGATATAAGAGAATATTAAAATAAGGAGTTAAATGTGAGTATATATTGTATAGCAGAAATAGGTATTAACCATAATGGAGATTTAGATATTGCAAAAAAACTAATTGATGTAGCAGCAAATGCCGGAGCAGATGCAGTAAAATTTCAAAAAAGAGATATTGATTCAGTTTATACACAAGAATTTTTAGAAGGACCAAGAGAAAGTCAGTGGGGCACCACTCAAAGAGAGCAAAAGATGGGATTAGAGTTTGGTGAAGAAGAATATGCCATTATTGATGCTTATTGTAAAGACAAAAATATTGATTGGTTTGCATCAGCTTGGGATATGAAAAGTATCGAATTTTTAGATAAGTTTGATTTAAAATATCATAAAATTGCATCTGCAATGATAGTAGATCATGAATTTTTAAATGCAATAGCTAAAAGAGGTTTGCATACTTTTATTTCAACAGGAATGACTGATGAAAAAATGATTGATGATGCAGTAAAAATCTTTAGGAATCATGGATGTTCTTTTGAATTAATGCATTGCATCTCCACTTATCCAATGCTGAATGAAGATGCAAATTTAAACTGTATTCACACTTTGAAAGAAAAATATAATTGTAATGTAGGTTACAGTGGACATGAATCTGGAGGGCTTGCAATATCATATGCTGCATCTGGAATGGGTATATCTTCACTGGAGAGGCACATCACTTTAGATAGATCAATGTATGGTTCTGATCAATCAGCATCGATTGAACCATCAGGTTTTCAAACATTAATTAGTGGAATACGTGAAATTGAAAAAGCTAAAGGTGACGGTAAAATAGAGTTTCTTGAAAAAGAAAAGCCTATCGCAGATAACCTTAGGCAACATTTGAATGGATAATAATCAATGAAATATTGTTTTGATATAGATGGAACGATATGCAATAACACATATGGAAAATATGATGAAGCCAAACCGTTTCCAGATGTCATTAAAAAAGTTAATACACTATATGATGCAGGTAATAAAATTATATTTTTTACTGCTAGAGGCACTACAACTGGAATTGATTGGTCAGAGTTAACTAAATCACAATTAGTTGCTTGGGGAGTGAAGCACCATGAAATTATCTTAAATAAACCAGATGCAGACCTCTTTATTGATGACAAAGGGGTTGATATAATTGATTTCATGAACGAGAAACCAGATAGTATTTTTGATAAAGAAGAATATTTAGATACGACATATACTGATTTCAAAGCACCTAAATCTGGATATCCATTCAAGTTAATTAAGCATATTAAAAAGAATTATTTCAAGACTGAAGGTACAGTATTAGATATTGGATGTGGTTTTGGAGAACAATTAGCCGGGTTTGAGGCCCATGGATATAAGCCATCAGGAATTGATTTATCCCCAAGTGTATTAAAGTTAAAAGATAAATTTGATGTCAAAGTTTTTGATTTAGAAAATTCTAATTTTCCTTATCCTGAAAATCATTTTGACTTTGTATTTAGTAAATCAGTCATTGAACATATGCATCAACCTCATCACCTATTTGACCATGCATTAAAAGCATTAAAGCCTAAAGGCAAAGCAGTAATTATGACTCCAAGCTGGGAACATAATATGTGGGGCCCTTTTTATATTGATCATACTCATGTTACTCCTTTTACTAAAACATCACTAGAAGACCTCTTTGTGATGTCAGGGTTCGAGAATGTAGAAGTACTACATTTTTACCAATTACCATTTGTATGGCAATCTTCAATTTTTAGGATAATTCCCAAAATTATTTCTAAACTGCCTATTAAATATAGTCCTTACTATAAAAATACTATTCTTCCTAATGAGTTAAACAAATTGGTGAGGTTTTCAAATGAGGTTATGTTATTTGGTTATGGAGAAAAAGAATGAATGTTGTAGCTCTGATTCCAGCAAGGAGTGGTTCTAAGGGAGTAATAGATAAAAATATTAAGCAACTAAATGGAAAACCATTAATTAAGCATTCTATTGATGATGCTTTGAAATGTAAAAATATTAGTGATGTTTTTATTTCAACAGATAGTAAAGATTATGCTGATTTAGCAATTAAAAGTGGGGCTAAAGCCCCCTTTTTAAGGCCAGAGGAAATTTCTGGAGATACAGCAACAGATTTTGAATGTTTTCGACATTTTATAGATTTTTTTAAAAAAAATTCAATCAGTATGCCAGATTTAATTGTTCACTTGAGACCTACCACTCCAATTAGAGATTCAAATGTCATTAACGAAGCTATTTGTACTTTTAGTGATAATATTGACAGTTATACATCTTTAAGATCAGTACATAAAATGGCTGAATCTGCTTTTAAATATTGTACAATTAAAAACGGGAAATTACATTCAATTGGCAATGATTCTTTTGAGATGGACGCATCAAATAATGCAAGACAAAGTTTTCCTGAAACATATATACCCAATGGGTATGTTGATATAATTTCCACCAAATTTCTTTTATCTAATTCATTATTACATGGAGATAAAGTTTATCCATTTATAACCGAAGTAACTTATGAAATTGACACAGAAGAAGATTTTAAATTAATTTCAAAACTTTATTCAACTACGATGTCAAACAATGTCTAAATTTTTTTCTAGAGAACCTATTGATGTAGACTTTATTAATACTAAACATCGCAGGATTAATTCAAAAATACCTTGTGAAGGATCCGTTGAAATATTAGATATTCTTGACAAATATGAGTCAAGATCTATGCACGGACAAATACCCTTAGTTTGGGACAAAGCAAAAGATTTTAATATCTATGATAAATTGGGTAATAAATGGATTGATTTAACTTCAACCATTTTTGTAACAAATATTGGACATTCAAATAGTTATCTATTAGAAAAACTTCAGAATCTTTTAAAAAGTGAATTATTACATACTTATGCTTACACAAATGAAATCAGAGCACAATATTTGAAAAAATTAATTGAGTTTTCTCCAAGAAATTTTGAAAAGGTCTTTCTTTTATCAGCAGGTACGGAAACTACAGAAGCAGCATTAAAATTAATGAGAATGAATGGTCAAAAATTTCATAGCAATAAAAAAATTGGTATTATTTGTTTTGAGGGCAATTGGCATGGACGAACAATGGGTGCTCAAATGATGGGTGGAAATATTAATCAAAAAGAATGGATTGGTTATCATGATCCAAATATATATCATATTAGATTTCCTTATCCATGGGTTTTAGAAGAAGAAAAAATAACTGCTCAAGATTTTCTTGATCAGGAATTAAATAAACTAACTTCAGAAAAAAATATTTCTCTTGAAGAAGATATTTGTGGTTTTATGTTAGAAACTTTCCAAGGATGGGGAGCAGTTTTTTATCCTAAAGAATTTGTTAGATGTATTAAAGAAAAATGCGTTCAAAATAATATTTTATTATGTTTTGATGAAATGCAAGCTGGTTTTGGAAGAACTGGAAAAAAATATGGTTTTCAACATTATGATGTGGAAGCAGACATTATTTGTTGTGGAAAAGGAATTGGTTCAGGGCTACCTTTATCTGCAGTTATAGGTTCAAAAAAAGTTATGGATTTACCATCCGTTGGAAATATGAGCAGTACTCATTCTGCAAATCCGTTGGTATGTGCAGCAGGCCTTGCAACACTTGAATTTTTAGAGAATGAAAATCTTATCAATAAATCAAAAGAACAAGGAGAATTGCTACATAAAAGATTGAACGAAATACAGAAAAGATTTTCTAATATTTTTTATCGAGTTGAAGGAAAAGGTATGATTGCGGCAATGATATTTAATCAAGATGATACTTCAATTGGTTCCGAAATTGCATCGAAAATTTCATGGGAGTGTTTTAAAAGAGGAGTTTTTGTAGTTCATACCGGCAGAGAGTCGATAAAGCTAGGACCACCCCTTATTATCACTGATGAGGCTTTGATTGAATCTTTAGATGTAATAGAGGAAGTCATAGAGATTGTAAACAATGAATACTGATTTTTCAATAAGGCATTTTGGTATAGTAGTACAAAATATAGATGAATCACTTTTTTTCTATGAAAATCTTTTAGGATTTAAAGTATTCAAAAAAATGGAAGAGAGCGGTCCTGAGATTAGTGCTTTTTTAGGTATAAAAAATGTTAAAGTAACTACCATAAAAATGAGAAATCAATTTAATCAAATGATTGAATTATTATACTACCAAGAACAGGCACACAAAAACGATGTATTTATAAATCAGCTTGGACCAACCCATCTTGCTTTATCAGTAAGTAATTTGGATGACTTATATCAAAACTTTAAAAAACAAAATATTGAATTTATTTCAAGCCCAATAATTACAGATAATAAATTTGCAAAAGTTGCTTTTTGTAAGGCACCTGAGGGAACATTTGTTGAGCTTGTAGAGGAATTATAAATAGTGCTTAATATTGGTTTTATGCAGGGAAGACTAAGCGATATGGTTGATGGAAGGATTCAATCATTTCCATTTTCAACTTGGAAAGAAGAGTTTGTGATAGCTCACGCAAATAATTTTAATACTATTGAATGGACAATCGACTCAATTGATATTGAAAATAACCCCATTTTAGATCCTTTAATGCATACTGAAATCAACAGACTAAAAGAAAAATATTCAATTGATATTCCTTCAATAACATGCGATTTTTTTATGGAAAAACCTTTTTTTAAGGTAAACAATAGTAAAAGAGCGAATAGAGAAATTTTTTTATTAGACTTTTTTAAAAAATGTTCAGAATTAAATATTATTTATATTGTTATTCCTCTAGTTGATAATGGCAGTATTGAAAACAAAATACATGAAAAAATAGTACTAGATTTTTTCTTAAAAAATATTGATATAATTAAAAAATACAATTTACAGATTATATTTGAATCAAATTTTGCACCAAAAAAATTAAAAAATTTTATTTCAAAACTTCCTAAAAAAAACTTTGGAATAAATTATGATACTGGTAATAGTGCGTCTTTAGGCTACAATCACGAAGAAGAATTTGATGAGTATTTTGAATATATTAAAAATGTTCACATTAAAGATAGAATATTTGGAGGAACTACAGTACCTCTGGGCGAAGGAGATGCTAATTTGAGTGATATATTAATTGACTTAGTAAAAAGAAATTATAATCGTAATTTAATTTTACAAACTGCAAGACACAAAAATAAGCATTTAGAAGTTTTATGCAATTACCGTGAATTTGTATTAAACATTATTAATAATTATGAACGAAAATAGTATAGTTTTTATAACAGGATCATCTAAAGGTATTGGTAGGGGGGTAGCTCAATATCTATTATCAAAAAATTATAAGGTTATAATTAATGGCAGAAATAAATCTTCTTTAAATGAAACTTTTAATGAGCTTTCAAAAAATTCAAAAAATAATCTATTTAAAGTACAGGGAGATGTTTCAAAAGAAAATGATGTAATTCAAATAAAAGAATTTATTGAACATAGATTTGGAGGAATTAATCATTTGATTTGTAATGTCGGAAGCGGGAGATCAAAAGTTGGTTTATCTGAGTCAATGAATGAATTTAAAGAAATGTTTGATATAAATTTTTTTAATGCAGTACTAGTATCAAAAACACTTATTCCAATGATTAAAAATAATAATTCTAATAATAAGACGATTACATTTATAAGTTCCATTGCTGGTATTGAATACATTAATTGTCCAATATCATATTCATGCGCTAAGGCTTCTTTAAATGTTTTTTCAAAATCATTATCAAAAACTTTAGGGTCAGATCATATAAGAGTGAATACTATATCTCCTGGAAATATTTTATTCGATGGTTCAACATGGGATAAAAAAATTACTGAAAATAAAAAAGAGACAGAAAGTTATATATCAAAGAATGTCCCATTAAATATGTTTGGATCGCCATTAGATATTGGGAGAGTCGTTCATCATATTATTTCTGAAAAGTCTTCTTTTTTAACTGGGAGTAATTATGTATTAGATGGTGGTCAAAATAATAAATTTTAAAAATGTTTGAAAAATATAATTTAGAAGATAAATATGCTGTTGTAACTGGTGGTGCAGGGTTACTTGGAAGACAGCACTGCCTAGCTTTATTAGAACTTGGTTGTAATGTAATTTGTGCTGATTTAAGCGATGATAATTTGAAATCATTTCAGATTGAATTGCCAAGTAATTATACAAGTCAAATAACTTTTAAAAAATTAGATGTTTCATCTGAGAATGCAATTATTGAATTTGTTAATTCATTGCATAAGATTGATATCCTCGTAAACAATGCTGCAATTGATGCTAAAGTAGATTCTGAAAATTCTTTATTAAGTGACAATAAATTTGAAACTTTTGAACTCAAAAAATGGAATCATGAAATTTTAGTTGGACTAACTGGAGCAATGATTTGTTCAAAACATTTTGGAAATAAAATGTTAGAAGGTGGAGGTGGTGTAATTCTTAATATTGCATCCGATCTTTCAGTGATTTCACCAAATCAAAATCTATATAAAAATGAAAAAGGTAAAATAAATTATAAACCTGTTACATATTCTGTTATTAAAACTGGCTTGATTGGTTTAACTAGATATTTGGCTACTTATTGGGCTGATCAAAATATAAGAGTTAATGCATTATCACCAGGCGGAGTTTATAATGATCAGGATGATAATTTTGTAACTAAAATCGAAAAAGTTATACCAATGGGAAGAATGGCTAATAAAGATGAGTATAAATCAGCAATAAAATTCTTATGTACAGATGCATCAAGCTACATGACTGGTCAAAACTTAATTATTGACGGTGGCAGAACTGTTTGGTAGTCATACAATAATATTTAGATATGACAAAAAATAAAGAATATGTATTTATATGCTCAGCTTTAATTGACATTCCAGAAATATTATTTCAGATAGAAAAAATTAAAAATCAAAATTATATTATTTTTGTTACTACCCACAAATATTCATATGATTTTTTATGTACTTTAATAGATAAAAAAAATATTGTCTTTCTAGATTCTAAACTAGGTAAAAATCCCAAAAATATTTTCAACTGGTTAAAAGAAATTTTAATAATGATTTACCTCAAAATTTTTCACGGTTTTTATAGACCAAAAAAAGTATTCTTTTATGCTCCAATTTATGATTTGATTGGATGCTTTATAGTAATAAAGGTTTTTAAAAGCTCTGAAATTATATTAAGTAATCCCGTTTTTAATGAAGGAATAAATGGATATCATAAAGTACCTAAGGCATCATTATTACATAATCTTTATTCAATGCTATATGGTTTCACTGTTCATTCATATGATAATTACAGAATCAAAATTTTTGGAGGTGGCTATATACCTGGGATACCTAAAGATGTAATTAATAGTAAATTTACTTTAGGTGATTCCGTACCAATTAAATCGATACAATTATTACAGCAAAGTAAATACTTAATTAATCATGATAATACTATTACAAATCATAAAACAATTTTATTAGATCAAGGTGTTGATGATTTTATTGGAATTTCAAATTTTGATGAAGTATTTCAAAGAATAATTGGTATTATTGATAAGGACAATATTTTAATGAAGACTTATTATAATACATCTATAAGCCCTTTTAAAAAATATGATTTTAAAGAACTAGATTTTGAGTATCCAATTGAACATTATAATTTAAACGGGGCTAAAAATGTCATATGTATTTTTACTAGCGGTATTGGCAGAGTTCCAGAAGGAAATTATAATAAAATATCTCTACTAAACCTTTTCAAATTTAAGAATGAGAGTGAAAAAATTAATTGGAAAACGTTCATGGATAAAATTGGAGACGATATTCTTTATCCAAATTCTTTTGATGAGTTAGAATCAATAATAAATAATTAAGATGAAATATAATATTATAGGAATGGGTAATATTGGTTTAAGGTATTTACAATCAATATTAAATACCGATGAAAATTATGAAGTGATATGCTATGATATATCAAAAAATTTTCAAGATAGAACTATTTCCTTTTTGTCAAACTATAATCTTCCAAATAAAAAAATTCATTTTTCTCCATCTTTAGAATTATTAGAAGATAATACCAATAATGACACAATAGTAATTTTGGCAACAACAGCAGAAAAAAGAGAAGAACTAATTTTACAATTTGCCAAGAAAACTCCAAAGCTTATTGTGTCTGAAAAGTTGGTTTGTACATCTAGAGAATCATACTTAAATCTCATCAAAGAATTAAATGAAATAAATTATAATGACGTTTTGGTTAATTTTTTCCCAAGAAATCAGCCATTCTTTAAAGAACTTACAAGAGAGTTAGCAAGTGTTGCAGAGTTTAAAATGTGTGTCGAAATACCAAAGCTTGGCTTAGCATGTAATGGCATCCATTTCATTGATATCTTTTTATGGCTATCAGGATCGTATAATTATAAACGTAAAAATTCTTTTCATTCGGATGTTTATAAACAAAAAAGACCTGGTTTTTACGATTTTGCAGGTTTAATTGAAATTGACTGTAATTCCTCTTATTTAAGTTTAAGAGACAATAACTCTAATTTAGAACAATATATCAGTATTTCATTTAATAATTCTTATTACAAATTTTATATGTTTGATGAATTATTAATTGAAGACCATACTGAAGATAGTAAGCAATATAAGCTTAATCATGTTAGCCAATATATTTGCGGAGAGATTACTTCATATATTGAAGATGGTAAATGTTATTTACCAAATATTTTTGATGCTTATCATTCACATTCCGTATTATTTGACTTCATAGAAGAGAATAATCTAGGTAAGTTTAAGATAACATGACTGAACCAAATACTAAATCAATTGGTTTTATTGGATGCGGTGAAACAGCTCGTTTTCATGCTGAAGTTTTAACCAGTTTAAACATAAAAATAAGTTGTGTTTTTGCTACAAATCAAAAATCTAAAAATATTGAAGGATTTGCAAACGATTTTCATATTGAAAAGAAATATTTTGATATTGATCAAATGTTTTTGAATGAAAAATTAGATGCAGTATGGGTGGTTGTACCATGGAATATTACTTATAAGGTTTTAAAACAGATCAGAAAATATAATGTGCCAATATTTGTTGAAAAACCAGTTGCGACCTCTAAACTTCAAGTAGAAGAATTAATTGACTTATATAAAGATTTCGGTAGTCATTTACAAGTCGGTTTTAATAGAAGATTTTATGATTTCATGCCACAATTAAAAGAAAGCTTAATAAATAAAAAAATTAAATCAGTCATAATTGAGGCACCTGAATCATCAAGTGAAGATGATATATTTAATTTAAATATGATGCATATAAATACATCTCATCTCATAGATTTAGTTTTATTCCTATTTGATTCTTTGGAATTTAAGAGTTCTTGGATAATGGATAAAAAAAATTATAGCGCACTTTTAATTGCAAAGAAAAATATTCCAGTTCATTTTATTTCATCTTGGGATACAAATTCAAACTTTTCTATAAAAATTAGCACCGAAGATGAAGTTTTTCATTTAAAGCCTCTTGAAAAATTAACAATTTATGATTCAATGAAAGTAACAACTTTATCAAATGATAGTAAAATCAGATCTTATATCCCAAATATCAAAAGTGAGTATTATTGTGATGATAATTTTAAGCCAGGCTTTTTGCAGCAAGCATCATATTTTATAGATAAAATTGATTTAGATGAATCTGTAAATAAAAATATATCTGAACTTCAATATCCTGATTTAATTTCATGTAAAAAAGTTATAAATATTTGTGAGAAGATTATTGAACAATAAACAGTTATTTATCAGTAATAAATTTACTAAAGTTAAAAAAGATAATATTGTCATATTATCTGATTCACTATCATTGCCCAGATCAGATGATTCAACTATAATTACTTTAGAAGAATCTTATCCCTTTTTGTTGCAACAAAAAATCGGAAATAATTTTAATATCATAAATCGAGGAATTAGGTTCACAACCACCGATTCGTTAGTTGATTTTCAATATTTATTTGATAATCTTATTATTTATTCTCCAAGAAGAGTAATTGTACAAATGGGTATTGTAGATTGTGCTCCCAGATTATTTTCGAGCTTTTTTAGAAAAGCAATTAATAGAATAAAAAATGAAAAAATTAGAAATGCAATTATTTTGCCTTTCAAGAAAAATAGAAAATTTTTTACTAAATATTTCAAAATTAGAATGGTTAGCAAATCAAATTTTAAAAAAAATATTCAACAATTTTTAAGAACCATGAAAAATTTTAATATTGATGTTACTTTAGTAAATATTCCATATACAAATAAAAAAAATTCTAGTAAATCATATGGTTTTAATGAATCTATTAAAGACTACAACAATTTAATTCTTGATCTAAAAAAAGATAATAAATTTCACTTAATTGATATCAATAAAGAATCAATAAGCCAACGTATCTTGGTAGATGATGGTATTCATTATAATAAAAATGGATGTAATATTGTAGCTAATATGCTTTATGAGTCTATCACAAAAAGTTAAGAATGCTTTTAAGTGGTCTTTTTTAAAGACTGTAGTTGGACAATTTTTTAATCCTTTACTTAGGTTAGTTGCAATCCCATTTATCGGTGATTTTAATTATGGTATTTTTGCTATAGCTTTTCTTTATTTTGGTCTTTTAGAAACCTTGCTTGGGATTGGTATTAGAGATTTTATTATTAGCCAATCAATCAATGATAAAAAAAAATTAAAGATGCTAAATTCTATCTCTTTGATTTTTTCAATAACATTTCTTGGTTTAGCATTTATTTTATTTCCTTTAATCAGTAAAGTATATGATTCTAATGCAATTGCAATTACTTTTTTGTTCATTAGTTTTACTTTACCTTTTATTGGTATTGGTTTAGTTCCTGAGGCAATAGCGGTTCGGAATCTAGACATGAAAAACGTTTTTTTCATTTATTTGATTCCTTTTATGAACTCCCTTTTAATTGTTTTGCCATTAGCTATAAATGGTTATGGTTTATCAGCAATAGTTTTAGGAGAAGTTTTTAATAGAATTTTAATAAATCTATGTTATGTTTTTTTGAATCCAGTAGGATTTTCACTTCCAAATAAGAGATTTTCATTTAAGATTTTTAATTTTAGTAAGTGGATAGCTGGAGAACGAGTTTTAGAATATATGTCATTAACTATTGATACCTTTTTTATATCTTTTTTGGGTCCATCTGTTGCAGGGGTGTATAATCTTGGTAAAAATATTATAAATATAGTTTTTACGGTACTAAATGAACCTTTAGGAAATATAATGATGTCGATTTTTGGCATCCTTAAAGAGTCTTATTCTCGTATACTAAGTTTATTTTTAAATATTTTAAGCTTAAACATATCATTAAATATTACCATTGCGTTTTTGGGATCAATAGCTTCCTATTTCTTTTTCACGATTTTCTTATCAGATTGGAATAATTTAAATATTGTTTGCTCTTATTTATTTATTGGGGGACTATTTAGGCGAAGCTTGTGGCTTCAAAGAGATTTTTTAAAAACTATAAAAAAAGTAAAATTTTACCCCATTTCAATTTTTGCTTCCTTATTAGTTTATAGTGCATTTTATAAATTATTACAGCCAATTAATATTGAAAGCTTTCTCCAGATTAAAATTATTTATGATATTTCATACTTTTTAGTATTTACAATAATTATGAAAAATATATTGAAGAATGAAGAAAAGATTGTAAGAATGAATAAATTTATTATAAATGCAATCATGTTATTGGTAATAAATTCATCATTTATCTACTTATCAATTGAGATAATCAAAGAATTAAGTCTTTTAAATTTAATTTTCTATTGTTTGATAATTTTCTTAATAAATGTAACTATATCATATAAATTTTTTGTTGATACTTTGAAAAAAGTCCAAATGAATAACATTAAAAGAAAATAAAATTAACTATGATCGATTTAATTATTACAACGCTCATCATATTTTTCTTAATCTTAACTCTTTATACGAAAATAGAATTATTTTTCTTTATTAATTTTTTATCACTTTTTATTGATTCTGTTTCATTAAATAATTACACAAACCAAGTTTCATTTAATATTTTAGGAATTTCTCTTGCTGTTCAAGATTTATTCTTTTTAAGTCAAATGATTTTTATTTCAATATTTTTTTTAAGAAAAATATTCGACGATAAAAATTTTTTTCATTTATCATATTTTCGAATATCTTTCTTACTTTTTTCATTTCTTGTTTTAAAAATATTATTTGCGTTTCCTTCACAGGGTACAATGGCATTCCTTGAAGGAAAACATCTACTATATTTTTTTGGAAACATTTTATTCTTTTCATGTGCCTGTTTTGAAAATAAAAGAATAAAAAATATTATGAATCTTGTACTTTGCTTTACCTTTTTATTTTCATTTGTCGCAATTTTCCGGTTTTTAGGTATTTTACCACACCATCTTTCAGTACAAGAAATGGGATGGGAAGATACGTATAATGCCATGAGATATCTCAACAGAAGTGATTTAATGTATCTTGTTGTTGGTTCATTTTTCTTATTTAATATGATGGTTAATGTTAAAAAGATCACTGTTAATAGTCTATTTTATGGACTCTCTTTTTTGTTTGTTTCTTTCTTAATTCTTACTTCTCAAACAAGATCCGTAGTTATGGTTTTTCTTTTATCAATTATCTTCTATTTCCTAATTAATTCTTCTTTAAACCTCAAAATGATAATTAGGACATTTTTGATATTAATCCCTTTTGCTCTTTTTTCATTAGTTTTTGACTCATCTATTATTCAAAAATATTTTTCATCTTTTTCTTATCAAGATCTATTTGGTGCAAACTCCACATTAGTTTTTAGGAATGTTATATCTTTTGCTTATCTACAGAACATGAATTTTCAATCATATTTTTTTGGTATGACAATAGCTGATACACCAATAGTTTTTGAAAATCTTTATTTTTCCAGCCTTAATGCTGGGAAGGTTGGGCTTCATAATTTTTTTGTTGAGTGCATATACTATTTTGGTATTCCAGCGTCGATTTTTATGATTTATTGTTATTATAATATTTTTGTAAGACTTATAAAAATCAGAAAGATTACTAAAAATTTATTTCTTACAGATACTTTATTATTAAGTATCGCTGCATACTTTGTTTTTTATCTTGCTTGGTCTCCAGATATACTAAATGGCATTATTTTAGGACTATCGATAAATATGATAAATAATGAAGAAGGTGTTCAATAATGATTTTTATTGTAATACCATCATTCAATGAAAAAAAATACATAAAAAATTTATTAAATGACTTGTCAATTCAAACTTTCCAAGACTATAAAATTATTATATCTGATAATGGATCTTCAGATGGAACTATTGATTATCTGAAAAAAAACAAAGAAGTAATTTTAATTCAAAATGACTCAAAGTTTTGGTGGACTAAATCAACAAATGCTGGCGTAAAATATGCTATCAAACACTCAAATAAAGGCGATTTTATTTTAACGCTTAATTGTGATTTATCAATTGAAAAAGATTATTTAAAAAATATCATTTTGTCTTCAAAAAAAAATGAAAATGCTTTAATTGGTTCACTTGATGTAGATATTGAAACCAAAAAAATTAGTTTTGGGGGAGTAACTGTAAATGAAATAAATGCAAAATATTACAATATAAACTATAATAAAAAAATGTCATCATTAAATTTATTTCAAGAAAAAAAATCAGACTTTCTTCCAGGTAGAGGAACATTAGTTCCAATTCGTGTCTACGAAACTATTGGATTATATGATGAAAAATTACCTCATTATGGTTCTGATTATGAGTTTTCAAATAGAGCTAAAAAAAATAATTATAATTTAATAGTTGACTATAAGAGTCATGTTTTTTCATTTAACGACAATTCAGGTTTAAATAATATATTAAATGAGATTACGTTTTTTGAATTTGTTACCTCATTTTTTATCAAAAAATCTCCTTCAAATATTTTTTATAGAACAATTTTTATATATAAGTGCTTTCCAAAAAGATACTTTATTATTCATTTAATTTGTGATTTTTCAAGAAGCTTAGGAGGGTCATTATTAAGACAATTAAAAATAAAAAAATGAAAAAAATAATATGGCTTTATCCTAAGCTAGAAAAATGGATGGGGGGCACAAGATATGTTTTTGAATGTGCCAAGGAGCTTTCAAATCACTATGAAATAGTTGTCATATGTCAATCTTCTACAGAGCTCGTTAGAAATGAATTTAGAAAGAATCATATTCAACTTATTGATTTGAAATCATATACTTTTACGGATTTGTTTTTTTGGATTTATTTTTGGAAAACGATTAATTCCAACATTAATGAAATTTTAAAAATTGTTAAATCTAATGACATAATAATTTCTTCAATGTTTCCAATGAATATTATAGCTAACAAAATTACCAATAAACATATACAGATTATTTATGAACCTTTTAGTTTTTTCTATACTAAAAATATTTGGAAAGACTATTCTATATTTCATCATATATTTTTTAAAATTTGTTCATTTTTTTATAAAAAAAATGATATTTCTTCAACGCAATCGTCTAATACTGTTTTAACTCTTAGCTCATTTGAGAAAGAAAATATCAGAGATATTTATAAAATCAATTCAAGAGTTATTTATGAAGGTGTAAATATTAATTTTTTCAAGCCAAGTGATGCACAATTTTTTGAAGAAAGTTATCCAAATTGTTTTCCTATTATGCATTCAACAGGATTTGATTCTTACAAAGGAACAGATTTAGTATTTGACTCATTGCCATCTTTGAAAAGAAAAATACCAAATTTTAAAATTTTTATAACTTACACTAGAGAAAACAAAAAAAGTTTAGATAGATATAAGAATTTTGTTTTTAAAAATAATCTTGAAGATAATGTAATCTTCTTAGGCCTTGTACCGTTTGAACAACTTCCTTCGTTATATAGCTTTGCCAAGATATATATAGAGCCTGGAGTAGGTAGATCAATGTCTTTATCAAACAAGGAGGCAATGGCTTGTGGTACTCCTGTAATTGCAGGAAAAGATGCAAAAGAAGAAATTGAAAATTTTTATAATGGTTTGTTAGTAGATTCTTTTTCGAAAAAAGAGCTAATAAATAAGATTCTTGTTATTTATGAAGATTTTTATAATAAGGACTATTCTTATTCACAAAATGCTTTAAATTCGATTAATGAAAAGTTTACTTGGAAGTCAGTTACTAAAAAAATATGTCAAGAAATAGAAAATTTATAAATCAAATAGAACCTTTTATTGATCACACCGAAATGGAATATCTGGCCAAGGTTGTTGAATCAACTTTTGTTACTGAGCATACATTAACTAAAGAGTTTGAAGAACTATTCAAGAATTATACAGGAGCAAAACACGTAATTTCTTATACTAATGGTACAGTTGCTTTATACGCAATACTTCAGTCTTTAGGAATTGGTCCTGGTGATGAAGTAATTGTTCCTGATTTAACTTTTATTGCAACTGCAAACTCCGTAATACTTGCAGGTGCTACACCTATTTTTTGTGATATTGAGACTAAAAATTTTGGTTTAGATCTGTTACATGCAAAAAAATTGATTACAAAAAAAACTAAAGCAATCGTTCCTGTTCATCTTTATGGTTTATCTGCAAGGATGGATGAGTTAACGGTTTTCTGTAAAGAAAATAACATTTTTTTAATTGAAGATGCTGCTCAAGGTGTTGGAGTAAGATTTCGTTGTAATGATGATACTGAATTCAAACACGTTGGAACTTTTGGTATAGGAGGAATACTTTCTTTTTATGGCAACAAGACAATGACATGTGGAGAAGGTGGGCTTATATTGACTGATGATGAAGAGCTTGCCAAAAAGTGTTATAGGTTAAAAAATCATGGTAGAGATGTGAAAGGTATTTTTTTTCATGAACATATAGGGTTCAATTTTGCATTTACAGAAATGCAGGCTGCAATAGGTATTGCTCAATTCAAAAAACTAAACAAAATAATAAGTATGAAAGCTAAATTTTATGATAGATACCGTGAGGGTCTCTCAAAAATTCCACAGGTAAGAATTATGGATATTCCTGAAAATGTTCAACCAGTACACTGGTTCACAAATATTTTTGTTGACGATGTTGATGATCTTGCCGATTTCTTGAAAGAAAAAGGTATTGGTACCAGAAGATTTTTTTATCCCTTACACCTACAACCATGTTATCAAGATTTTAAACAAGATTTAAATACAGAAAATTTCAAAAATAGCTTTCACTCTTTTAATACTGCTTTATCTCTTCCATCGCTATATTCATTATCAGAAAAAGATCAAGATTATATAATTGATACAATAAAAAAATATTATGAATGATTATAAAATTCCCTTAGTTAATGATACAATATCTGATAAAGAGTTATTTGATCTAGCTGACTGGATTAAAACTATTCCAAGACTCACAAAAGGCGAGCTTAATAACAAATTCGAGAAAAAGTGGTCAGAATGGATGGGGGTTAAAAGTTCAGTTTTTGTTAATTCTGGTTCATCAGCTAATCTTTTAATGATTGATGCATTGAAAGAGTCTGGTAGGTTAAAATCAAATAATATTATTGTTCCTGCTGTAAGTTGGTCTACAACTGTTGCCCCTGTTATACAGTTAGGTTTAAACCCCATATTATGCGATGCAGACGAAGATAATCTCGGTTTAAATATCGAACATTTAGAAGAAATTTTATCATCAAAACAAATTGGTGCAGTCATGATAGTTCATGTTTTAGGTGTGCCAAATCATATGACAGAAATTTGTGAATTATGCAAAAAGTATGATGTAATCCTATTAGAAGATTGTTGTGAATCACATGGATCAGAATATAAGGGTTCTAAAGTTGGTACTTTTGGGTTAATGAGTACTTTTTCATACTTTTATGGTCACCACATTTCAACTATAGAAGGTGGAATGATTTCAACAAATGATGAAGAAATGAATGAATTATTAATTTTGAAAAGGGCACATGGTTGGGTTCGTGATCTTCCAGTTTCCTCTCAAGGAAAATACACTGATAAATTTAATATTTCGGATTTTGAATCATTATATACATTCTATTCAACTGGATATAACGTACGTTCAACAGATGTTTCTGCTTTTTTAGGATTGAGCCAGATGAAAAATATTGATGAATATGGAAAAATTAGAAATAAAAATTATGAATATTATAAAAAAACACTTAACCACTTTTGGATGCAAGATTGTTCTGATAGTTTCATTTCAAATTTTTCATATGGCATGCTTTTTAAAAACAGAGACGACATTGCTAAAGACTTGATGGAAAATGGTATTGAATGCAGACCTTTGATTTGTGGTTCTATAGGTCTTCAACCCTTCTGGATTAATCTTTATGGAGAATGCTCATTACCAATGGCAGATAGAGTCCATAAAGAAGGTTTATATTTACCAAATAATCCAAAACTTAAGTTTTCAGATATAGATTATATATCAAAAATTTTAAACAAATATAGGTAAAAGATTAGATGAAAAAAGCATTTATAACAGGAATAACTGGGCAAGATGGATCTTTCCTAGCTGAATTACTTCTCGAAAAAGGGTATGAAGTTCACGGAATTATAAGACGTTCAAGCTCTTTTAACACTGGAAGAATTGATCATATTTTTGATCATGATAGACTGCACTTAAAATATGGAGACCTGGTTGATTCAAATAATATAAGTAACATTGTATCTGAAATAGATCCAGATGAAATATATAACTTAGGAGCACAATCACATGTTCAAGTTTCCTTTGAAATTCCTGAATATTCAGCTGATGTAGATGCATTGGGAACTTTAAGATTATTAGACGCAATTAGGCATAATAATTCAAAGGCTAAATTCTATCAAGCATCAACTTCAGAATTATATGGATTAGTCCAAGAAATTCCACAAACTGAAAATACTCCATTTTATCCTCGAAGTCCTTATGCAGCTGCTAAACTATATGCTTTTTGGGCAACAGTAAATTATAGAGAGGCATTTGATATTTTTGCATGTAATGGTATTCTTTTCAATCATGAATCGGAAAGAAGAGGCGAGACATTTGTAACTAGAAAAATATCAATTGCTGTATCAAAAATAATGCTGGGTTTGCAAAAAAAATTATCTTTAGGAAACTTAGATGCATTAAGAGACTGGGGGTATGCACCAGAATATGTTGAAGCAATGTGGCTGATGTTACAAAATAATAGTCCTAAAGATTATGTAATCGCGACAAATGAACAACATTCTGTAAGAGAGTTTATTGAGGAATCTTTTAAATATTTTGGAGAGACTATTGAATGGACCGGAAGTGGAATTAATGAGAAGGGCATACTTCAATCCAGTGGTAAGGAAGTAATTGAGATTAATAAAAAATATTTTCGCCCAACTGAGGTTGAAACACTTTTAGGAGATGCCTCGCTAGCTGAAAAAGATCTTGGTTGGAAGCCTAAAACGAAATTTAAAGATCTTGTTAGAATAATGGTAGATAGTGACTATAAGCATTTGAAAAATGCATAAGGATAGTAAAATATTTATTGCTGGTTCAAGTGGGATGGTTGGATCTGCTATTACTAGAAGATTAAAGAGTTTATCATTCAATAACTTAATTACTCCAAACAGCAAAGAATTAGATTTATTAAATCAAGAAGCCGTTAATAAATTTTTTTCCACAAATAAACCTGAATATGTTTTCAATGCTGCTGCTAAAGTCGGCGGTATATATGCAAACGATTTTTACTCGGCTGATTTCATTTATGAAAATATTCAAATACAAAGCAACATAATTCATTTTTCTATGAAATATGATATAAAAAAATTCTTGTTCATGGCAAGTTCTTGCATTTATCCAAGAGAAGCTCCACAGCCAATAAAAGAGAGTGATTTATTATGTGATTATTTAGAGAAAACTAATGAAGCATACGCAATTGCAAAAATTAGTGGAATTAAAATGCTAGAGCATTATAAAAAAGGTTATAATCTGAAATCTGTTAGTTTAATGCCTTGCAATCTATATGGACAGAATGATAATTATGATCTACGAACTAGCCATGTATTCCCAGCTTTAATTAGAAAATTTGTAGATGCTAAATTGAATAATAAATCAGAAGTAGAAGTTTGGGGTACAGGTAATGTTTTTAGAGAATTCATGCATGTTGATGATGTAGCAAGAGCTGCAATATATTTTATGGAAAATGAAATAGAAAGTAATTTAATAAATATCGGTTGGGGTAAAGAAATTTCTATTAAAGAATTAGTAGAAGTAATTAGAATAAAAACCAATTTTGAAGGTGATATAGTTTGGGATAAATCAAAAAAAGATGGAACAGTTCATAAGTGTTTAGATGTTTCAAAAATGAATGAAGTAGGATTTAAGCCTTCAATTAATCTACAACAAGGAATAGAGCTTACAATAGATTCATATTGTTTAGAGCAATATGGAAAAATATATAAAGATTTATTGAGGTAGAATTTTTATGGAAAATTTAAAGGACTTCACAGTAGGCGGAGTAAATTTCAATGCTATTACAATTCCTAAACTTTTCAACCAATTAACTAATAAAAATAATCAAACAAAAGGTTATGTTACTGTTAGCGGCGCAAGTGGTGTTGTTGAATCTCATAATTCAGAGATAATTAAAAAAGCACATAATGAATCTCTTTATACTGTGCCTGATGGTATGCCAATTGTATGGATTGGTAAGAGTCTTAAATTACAAATTGAAAGATGTTATGGTCCTGATCTAATGAAATATTTTATGGCAAAAAGCTCTGGAACACATTATAAACATTTTTTCTACGGAGGTAAGCCAGAAATTGCACCCCTGCTAAAACAAAAAGTAGAAGAAAAGTATGGACAAGTAAATATTGTTGGTACTTATACACCTCCATTCAGATCTCTAAATTTAGATGAAGAAACTGAGCTAATTGGTTTGGTAAATCAAGTAAAACCAGACTTCTTCTGGGTAGGTATTAGTTGCCCAAAACAAGAACTTTTTATGAATGAAATGATCGGAAAATTAAATGTTAAATATATGTTTGGAGTAGGTTATGCATTTGATGTTTTAAGCGGTAAGGCAGTTAATACTCCAAAATTTATTCAAAAAATAGGTATGGAATGGTTCTATAGAATGATTAAGGATCCGTTAAGACTTACTAAAAGATATTTATATATAGTACCAAAATTTATTTTGATTTTTTTGAAAGATAAATTCAAAAGATAGAAAATGAATTATTCTGAAAAAAACACTTTAATTGTAGGATGGAATACAATTTCTCAACTTTTTATTAAAAAACGCCTTGAAAGTAATGAAAAATACTCCATTATTGATTTAGAAAAAAAAATAATCAAAAATAATCAACTAATGTATTTTACTGAAGAGTATTTTGAAGAGATAAATAATGAAGTTAAATATATTTTTTATTTCTTTGAAAAATATGATAAAAAAATGCTATTGAAGCTAAATGAAATATGTATTGAGAAAAATATTAAACTTTTTATTGGTTCAAACTATAAGTCTATAAGTACTAAACATTTTTTGGATTTAAGAAATATTGAAAAATTATTTTTAAAAACACCTTTTTACAGAAAATTTATTTTGAGATCATTTGATTTAATTGTGAGCCTAATTGCTTGTATTTTTATTTTACCCATTTATCTCATTATTTCTTTTTTAATTTTTATAGATGATGGATTTCCAATTATGTTTTATCAGAAAAGAATTGGGATAAGAAATAAAAAATTTAATATTTATAAATTTAGATCAATGTACAAGTCTGTTGAAAAATATGATATTTCACCATCAGAGAAAAATGACAAGCGTATTACAAAAATTGGAAATTTTTTAAGAAAAACAAGTTTAGATGAATTACCTCAGTTTTTTAATGTCTTAAAAGGTGATATGTCAATTGTAGGTCCAAGACCTGAAATGCCATTTATTGTTAAAGAATACAATGAATTTGAAAGATTTAGACTTAAAATAAAGCCAGGAATTACTGGAGCGTGGCAGGTAAGCCCTACAAGGAATTCACCGATTCATTACAATGTAGACTATGATATATATCAAATTATAAATAATTCATTAAGATATAATATTAAGCAAATTTTAAAAACAGTATTGTGGGCTGGTAAAGGGCTTTAGCAATTAATCAATAATTATATTTTTTATCCCTTCTAAAAAATTTTTAGCCATTTTTTCAATTGTGAATTTATTTGCTGTTTCTAATGCAGCTAAGCTCATTTCATTCAATTTTGATTTATCTTTTAAAACATTCACTATAGCATTAGAAAATTCATCAATATCAAAATTTGTTTGTAATCCATTAATTTTATTTTCTAGATATGAAATCTCAGGACCATGATTTTTTAAATTTGTTGTTAAAACAGGTAATCCTGATGAGAATGCATCTAATATTGATAGACCTAAAAAAGAGGGAAGGACCATCAATTGTGAACTTTTTAATATTTTTCTTTTTTCTTCATTAAATAATGCTCCAGTCATTTTAATCCAATCCTTATCAATTACTAATTCATTGATTTTTTGAAAATCAGGTCCATCACCAATTATAAAAAGTTCAAGATCTTTGATTTCTTTTTTTGCTTCAATACAGGATTTAATAATAAATGGTATTTTCTTTTTATTATATAATCTTGAGCAAAAAACTAAACGGTTATTTTTTACTTTGCTTTGAATATGATTTTTATCAAATATTTTCATATCAATACTATTATTTATAATCGAAATCTTACTATTTTTTACACCATGTCTATTAAGTATTTTCCTTGTGTGCTCAGTGTATCCGAACCAATAATCAGATTTATTGACGAAGATTTTTTTAAATTTATTGCTTAATGAATTACCTTTTTTACTAAGTGTTGCTCCGTGACCCCAAAATACAAATTTCTTTTTTGAATTAAGTATGTGTCTTTGAAATAAAAGTAAATAATTTAATATTGCAGAATTAGCTTGCTCTACAATAACTATATCATATTGATTAAGAATAGAATAAATATTTTGGAAATAAAATCTTGTATTAAATATGTAATAATTATTGACTTTTTTTGAACATTTTACTTCTTTAAGTCCATCTTTGAACTTTTCTGAATTTCTACCATTACCAGCGTAAACGGTTAATTCAATATTTTCATTCTCAAGTAGATTATTTAAAGTGTTAAAAAAATTTACTCTATAGTCAGTTATAACTCTTTGAACTATAGCTATTTTTTTAACTTTCATATTTTAATTTAAATGTCTTTTTGGAAGTTGCATAGCTGATTGATATTTAAAAATTATAAAAAATATAATCTCTATGTTCACAAAAATTTCATAAACTCTCTTTGATTAAATATGAATAAATGTAAACAGAGTATTGGTATAATTGGAAAAGGCTTTGTTGGAACTGCTGTACAGTATGGCTTTTCACCAAATGTAGGATGTGACGCTGAAGTTAAAGTTTTTGATATAGTTCCGTCTAAATCAACACATACACTTGATCAGGTAGTTAATGAATCAGATATAATATTTATTTCTGTGCCAACTCCATCTTTTGCGGATGGCGGGATTGATTTAAAATTACTTGAAAGGTGCTTAGATGATATTAACTCTGTATCAAAAGATAATAATGAGGCTGTTTTCCTTATAAGATCAACTGTAGTTCCAGGAACAACAGAAAAATTTCAACAACAATTCAAAAACTTAAATTTAGTTTTTAATCCTGAATTTTTAACAGAAAGAAGTGCAAATTTTGATTTCATTAATCAATCAAGGGTTGTTCTTGGTGGATTGTCAAAAAATACAAATAAAGTCGCTAGTCTATATAGATGGAGATTTGGAAACTCGATTACTATTATTGAAACGAATTATCAAACTGCAGAATTAATTAAATATGTAACAAATACTTTCTTTGCAACAAAAGTTTCCTTTATGAATGATATGAGGTTATTGTCAGATAAGGTAGATGCTGACTGGGATACAGTGATTGATGGATTTGTTTCTGATGGAAGAGTGGGGCATTCTCATTTAAATGTACCTGGCCACGATGGGAAATATGGTTTCGGTGGTAGTTGCTTTCCGAAAGATATTCAAGCTATTATCCACTTTAGCAACTCATTAGATTTAGATATGAGTGTCCTCAAAGGAGCTTGGAAAACAAATTTAAAAGTGAGACCTGAGAAGGATTGGGAAAAGCTTAAGGGTCGTGCAATTTCTAATGATAAAGATTAATACCTGTATTCATCTTTTTTAAATGGCCCTTTAACTGAAACTCCAATATAATCTGCCTGATTTTTTGTTAGTTTAGTTAAATCTGCATCTAAATGTTCCAAATGTATTCTAGCAACCTCTTCATCAAGTTTCCTAGGCAAATCATACATTCCTGTTGCAGGTTTATTCTTAGCTAAAAATATCTGTGCTAAAACTTGATTTGAAAAGGATGTAGACATAACAAAACTAGCATGTCCTGTAGCGCATCCTAAATTAACTAACCTTCCTTCAGCAAGTAAAAAGATTTGTTTGCCATTCTTAAATGTATATCTATCAAGTTGTGGTTTAATCTGTTCTTTTTGAGCATTTGAAGCATTTAGAGCGTCAACTTGAATTTCATTATCAAAATGACCAATATTGCAAACAATAGCTTGATCTTTCATTTTTCTCATATGTTTAAGAGTTATAATATCTTTATTACCAGTGGTAGTAACAAAAATATTTCCTCTGTGTAAAACATCCTCAAGTTTTCTGACTTCAAATCCTTCCATTGCTGCTTGTAAGGCGCATATTGGATCTATCTCAGTTACAATCACTTTGCATCCATAAGATTTCATTGATTGCGCAGAACCTTTTCCAACATCACCATATCCACAAACAACTACTGTTTTTCCTGCTAACATAATTTCAGTAGATCTTTTAATTCCATCTGCTAAAGATTCCCTACAACCGTAAAGATTATCAAATTTTGACTTAGTAGCCGCATCATTAACATTAAATGCAGGAAAAAGTAAAGATGCATTTTCAACCATTTGTTGCAATCTTGCAACACCAGTGGTTGTTTCTTCTGAAACTCCAATTATGTCTGGTACAATATTGTGCCAATGGTTAGGGTTAAGTTTATGTACTTTTCTTAAAAGTTTTTCAATTACAATTTCTTCTTCAATATTTGAAGTAATTTTTGGAAGTTTATTGAATTCATTAAAATAGTTTTCTAGTTCATATCCTTTATGAATTAATAATGTTGCATCCCCACCATCATCAACAATCAGATTAGGTCCTTCATTACCATTAAATGTTAGAGCTTGAAGAGTACAATCCCAATATTCCTCTAACGATTCACCTTTCCATGCAAAAACAGGAGTTTTTGTTTTAGCAATGGCAGCAGCAGCTTCATCTTGAGTAGAAAAAATATTACAACTTGCCCATCTAACATCAGCACCTAAATCTTTTAACGTTTCAATTAAAATAGCTGTTTCAATTGTCATATGGAGTGAACCCGTGAGCTTAAAGCCTTTCAATGGCTTTGTTTTTGCATATTTTTTTCTAAGGGACATAAGTCCAGGCATTTCTTTTTCAGAAATATCAATTTTGTCACGTCCGAGTTTGGCTAGTTTAATATCCTTTACTAAAAAAGGTAATATTTCTACTACATTATTATTCAAAATTACTTTTTTTAAGTTTTTAATATTTTTTTTAACTGCTTTTTTATCTAATGTTGCTGTTCTCATTTTTTTCCTATTTAAATAGATTCTGATTTTAATGATAAATCCTTTTTTTCCCAACTGAAAATATCTCTACCAAAGTGACCATATGCTGCCGTAGCTTGATAAATTGGTTTTTTTAAATCTAGATAATCAATAATAGCTTTAGGTCTGAAATCAAAATTATTTGAAATAAGATTTGCAATCTCATTTTCGCTAATTTTGTTTGTGCCGAATGTGTCCACAGTAATTGAAGTTGGTTCAGCTACTCCAATTGCATATGATACTTGAATTTCACAATATTCAGCTAGTTTTGAGGCAATTATATTTTTTGCTATATACCTACTTGCATAAGCAGCTGACCGATCAACTTTTGTTGCATCTTTTCCAGAAAATGCTCCTCCTCCATGTCTTGACATACCGCCATATGTATCAACAATGATTTTCCTTCCTGTAAGTCCACAGTCACCAACAGGTCCACCTATTACAAATTTTCCTGTAGGATTAATTAATATTCTTGTTTCATCAGTTATCCAATTTTTGGGAATTACTGGGCAAATAATATTATTGTAGATACCGTCTTTTAAATCTTGATATGAAATGTCATCATCATGTTGTGAAGAAAGAACTATTGCAGATATACTTTTGATATTCTTCCTACCTTGGTCATAAATAACACTTACTTGACTTTTTGCATCTGGTCTAAGCCATGGCAATTTACCTGATTTTCTTACTTCAGATTGTTTTTTAACTAATTGATGAGATAAATCAATAGGAGCAGGCATTAAGTTTTCTGTTTCATTACATGCATAACCAAACATTAATCCCTGATCTCCTGCTCCTTGATCTCTATTTTCACCTTCTCCTTCATTAACTCCTTGAGCAATATCAGGAGATTGCTTTGTAATATGATTAATAAATTCACATGTATTTCCGTTAAAGCCAAGTTTGTCGTTATCATAACCAATTTTATTAATAACATTTCTTACAATTGGTTCAATATCTGGATTACCGTCAGATGTAATTTCTCCAGCTATGATTACTAAATTATTCTTAATCATTGTTTCACAAGCAACTCTACTGTTTGGATCTTCCTTCAAATATGCATCAAGAATTGCATCAGATATTTGATCACAGACTTTATCTGGATGACCTTCTGAAACTGATTCTGATGTAAAAATATAATTATTCATAATTCCTCTTTATTTGTGAATGTAATTTAATATGTTAATCATACATGAAGTATCATTCATTAAGTAATAATGAATAACCGGCACTCCTTCATTAATAAGCTCCTCTGATTGTTTAATGGCCCATTTGGTTCCAATTTCTTCTATATGATTTATATTTTCTTGTGCCTCATTTTTAAGTTCATTAGGGATTAATATATTAAATATCTTTTCTAAGTTTTCAAGCTGTTTAGGTTTGTCAAGAATCTTTATCCCAGGAATAATTGGAATAGTGACGCCTTTATTTCTACACATTTTAACAAAATCAAAATATTTTTTGTTATCGAAAAACATTTGAGTTACAGCGTAATCTGCACCAGCATCGATTTTTTTCTTTAATATGTCAATTTCCTTATCAAAATCTATCGAATGGGAGTGATTTTCAGGATATACTCCTACACCAGTACACATATTTATTGATGAAGAGTTAGCAATATTAGTTAAATATCTACCTTTTTTTAAATTGTTAATTTGTTTAACCAATTCTAATGAATTTGCGTTCACAGTTTTCCCATCATTTAGAATTTCTTTTGGATTTCCATCTCCACTTATAGCTAAAACATTTTCAATTCCTAAGAAACTTAGCTCAATAAGCGCATCTTCTGTTTCTTCTTTAGTAAAACCATTACATGCAAGATGAGCAACTGTATCTATATTGAATCTATTTTGAATAATTCCACATATACTAATTGTTCCAGGCCTTTTCTTTTTTTTAATTTTTTTTCCATCTTTATTTAATGAAACAGTAGAAGCATGACTTGTTACGTCAATAAAAGGCGGATTGAATTTTTGAAGACTTTCAACCATATCTAAAACTATATTTATTCCTTTTCCTCTAAGAGGGGGAATAATTTCATAGCTAAACTGTGTATTATCAATATTATTTATGTGATCTATTACTTTCATTCTTGCAAAATGTGCGGAAAAATTTTTTTAAGATTTTTTTCCGACACCCCCTTTCTTTTTGAATAATTTTTAAGTTGTTCATTTGAAATTCTATTTACAG
>CETH01184586.1_pt1 | contig 33796 bp, 34 predicted proteins | sample 361461 | NCBI WGS metagenome assembly CETH01 (sample SAMEA2622695, study PRJEB7988) | marine metagenome | isolation source: saline water (ENVO:00002010), including
TTTCTCTTCTTCCGGTGTTTCTACTGACGCTTCTGGTTCTTCAGTTTTAGCATTCTTAATAGATTCCAACACTCTAGCAACATTAACTAATGGCGCATTAATCACAAACACTAAGCTAGATATTTGACCTTGCAGTTGCCCAATAAGCTTAGCAACCAATTCTTCCTTACTTGGAAGTGTCGCTAAACTGATTATATCTTCAGATGTAAGTACATCAGATCCAATCACTCCTGTTTTTAAGACTATTTCAATATTATTTTTCTTAATAAAATCAAAAAGTGTTTTTGCTAGTAACTGTTCATCACCATATCCGAAAGCAATTCCAGTAGGCCCATCTATTAATTCCTTCATCTCTGGCTTTCCTGCATCGTCAGCTGCAATTTTCAAGAGAGTATTTTTTACAATTTTGTATTTTATCCCTTCATTTCTTAGTGCAGTCCGAAACATATTTATATCAGACACATTTGTTCCAGAATAATCTGTAGCGATTGCAATAGAACAATCTTTCATAATTTGTTTAAGTTCTTCTACAGCATTTATTTTAGCTTCTGTTGGCATATCTAAACCTTCTTATTAAATTTAAATCAAGGGAATAAAAAACCCTCAAAGCGTAAACCTTTGAGGGACAACTACAATACTTAATACTAAGTATAAATCTAATTGCCTATGCAGGGGGTAATTTTAATCCTTCAAACAGGACCCTACGGTCTACAGCTTCATTTCGTACTATTTTACAGTTAATGACATAATTGACGCAACCTCTATAGAAACACTGGGGCCCATGGTTGTCGTAATATAAGCTGATTTTATAAATTCTCCTTTTAATCCAGAAGGTCTTTGAGAAACAATAGACTCCATAAGAACAGCCATATTCTCTGTCAATTGATCTTTCTCAAAACTTGCTTTACCAATTAAGGTATGAATTATAGAAGATTTATCAATCTTAAATTCAAGTCTTCCTTTTTTAGATTCTTCTACTGCTTTTGCAACATCTTCACCTGGAACTACCGTTCCTGTTCTAGGATTAGGCATAAGTCCTTTACGTCCTAAAATAGGACCTAGTTTCCCAATTTTACCCATCATATCTGGTGTCGCAATTGCAACATCAAAATCAGTCCAACCAGATTCAATCTTTTCGATAAGATCATCATCTCCAACATGATCAGCTCCGGCATCTCTAGCAGCTTGAGCAGCATCTCCTTGGCAAAACACTAAGGAAGAAATTGTTTTACCTATACCATTAGGCAAGATAACAACTCCTCTAATCATTTGTTCAGCATGCCTAGGATCAGCACCTGTTCGAAGATGAACTTCTACTGTTTCATCAAACTTCGCAGTAGCACGGCTTTTAACCATATCAATCGCATCTTCTAAGGAATATGATTTGTCTTCCTCTATATCAGCAATAGCTGTGTTGTATCTTTTACTGTGTTTAACCATGAGTTTATCCTAATTAATTATCCATTCAAAACTTAATTTACTTGTATTCCCATACTTCTAGCTGTTCCTTCAATAATCTTCATTGCCCCTTCAATATCAGCAGCATTCAAATCATTCATCTTAGTTTCAGCTATCTTTTTAATTTGATCTTGAGTGACAGAGCCTACTTTATCAGCCAACGGGCTAGAACTGCCTTTATCAATGCTAGCAGCTTTCCTCAAAAGATCAGATGCAGGAGGGCTTTTTATTATAAATGAAAAAGATCTGTCCTCAAAAACTGAAATTTCTACTGGGACAATCGCACCTGACATAGATGCGGTCTTTTCATTGTATTCCTTAACAAATCCCATAATGTTAACTCCGTGTTGGCCTAATGCGGGTCCAACAGGAGGGGCAGGAGTAGCTTTTCCAGCTTCTATTTGTAATTTGATTAATCCAATAACTTTCTTTGCCAATTTACTATTCTCAACTTATTTTATGCTTTTTCAACTTGTAAAAAATCTAATTCCACAGGTGTTTCTCTACCAAAAAATGAGACCAAAACTTTAACCTTCGCTCTATCTGGATAAACTTCATCAACTGCGCCCATAAAATCAAGGAACGGGCCATCTGTTATACGTACAGTTTGGCCGGCGGCAAACCCTACTCGAACACGTGGTTCTTCAGATTTGATCTGATTCAATATATTATCAACTTCATCCTGTTCTAAGGGAACAGGTTTAGGGCGATTTTCATTTTCATCTTGAGCTGAAACAAATCCCGTAACACCCGGAGTATTACGCACAACAAACCAACTTTCATCATCCATTTCCATCTGAACCAAAATATATCCTGGAAATATTTTCCGTGAAGTGGAAGTTTTCTGGCCATCTTTATATTCCATTTCTTCTTCAGTAGGAACAATAACCTGGAAAATTTTATCTTGAACATCCATAGAGGTTACTCTTTGTTCAAGATTATTTTTCACACGATCTTCTTGACCTGAATAAGCATGAATAATATACCAACGTTTATTATTTTCTTCTTGAACCATAAAAAGATCCTACCAATCAAAATGTCTATAGAATAATCTCAAAGATACGGCCAAAAACCAGATCAGATATACCTAATAAAATTCCTAAAAATGCAGCCACTGCTAACACAAGCATAGTCAGTCGCATTGTTTCATTCATAGTAGGCCAAGTTACTCTACGCAACTCCCCAACTATTTCTCCAAAAAATCTAAAATTAAAAGATTTTCTTACGTTACTAGATGTCTGTTTCTGTTGCATGTTATTTGACTTCTCTGTAAAGCATGTGAGTTCTACAACGAGGACAATATTTCTTCAACTCCATACGTTGTGGGTCGTTCCTTCGACTTTTGGATGAATTATACGTACGTTCTTTACAATCAGTGCATTCAAACGTAACCAATATTCTATTTTCGCCTCTTCGAGCCATAATATTATCCTGAATTAATAAATTAGCGTAAAGATTTAGTAGCAATATTTTATAAAATATTGCTACTAAACTTCTTCATAAATTAACCTATAACTTTCGTTATAACTCCTGATCCAACAGTTCTACCGCCTTCTCTAACAGCAAATCGAAGTTGTTCTTCTAAAGCAACTGGAGTAATTAATTTAACAGTCATCTCTATATTGTCACCAGGCATAACCATTTCTACCCCATCGGGCAACTTAATATCGCCGGTAACATCTGTGGTTCTAATGTAAAACTGAGGTTTATACCCATTAAAGAATGGAGTATGCCGTCCACCTTCTTCTTTACTTAACACATAAACTTGTGCTTCGTATTCAGTATTTGGCTTAATACTATTAGGGGCAGCTAAAACCTGTCCTCTTTCAATATCTTCGCGGTCTACACCTCTAATTAATAATCCTACAGCATCTCCTGGTTCTCCTGTAGCCAAAGTCTTATGGAACATTTCAACCCCAGTCACAGTAGTTGTATATGTATCTTTTATACCAACAACTTCTACTTCATCTCCTACGTTTACTATCCCTTTTTCCACACGACCAGTTACAACAGTTCCTCTTCCTTTAATTCCAAAAACGTCTTCAACTGGCATCAAGAATGGTTGATCTTTAGGCCTATCAGGAACAGGTACATATTCATCAACGGCGTCCATTAATTCCCATATACCTTTACCCCATTCACTATCACGACCTTTATCATCAGCTTCCAGAGCATTCAAAGCACTGACTCTTACAAATGGGATGTCATCACCCGGAAATCCATATTCTGATAACAATTCTCTCATCTCTAATTCCACTAGTTCTAATAATTCTTCATCATCTAGTACATCTACTTTATTTAAAGCAACAACTATACGCGGGACTTCAACCTGCCGTGCTAATAGAATATGTTCTCGAGTTTGTGGCATGGGTCCATCAGGAGCACTAACTACTAAAATAGCACCGTCCATCTGGGCCGCACCTGTAATCATATTCTTAATATAGTCAGCGTGACCTGGACAATCCACGTGAGCATAATGTCTTGAATCAGTCTCGTACTCAACGTGGGTTATAGCAATTGTAACTCCTCTTTCTTTTTCCTCAGGAGCATTATCAATAGTGTCAAACGCTCTAAAGTCTGCAAGGCCTTCAGTCGCTAAAACTGAAGATATAGCTGCAGTTAAAGTTGTCTTGCCATGGTCAACGTGACCAATAGTTCCAACGTTAAGATGTGGTTTTGTTCTTTCGAATACTTGCTTAGCCAATTTATTTATCCTCCAATATTCTGGAGCCCACAAGCAGATTTGAACTGCTGACCTCTTTCTTACCAAGAAAGTGCTCTGCCACTGAGCTATGCGGGCCGCACATATTTAAAAATCCTTAATTATTTTTTATTTACAATTTATACATGGTGGAGGGTGTAGGATTCGAACCTACGTAGCCCTTCCGAGCGCCAGATTTACAGTCTGGTGGATTTAACCACTCTCCCAACCCTCCTAGAAGCATTATTAAGTTTCTATCCTTTCCCCACCTAATGTAATTCTTAAGTTTTTAAACTCCATCCAAATTAATTTATATTTAACTTACTCTAAATCATGCAATTTTCAACATATCTTATTTAAAGCCACCATTAAGTGTAGCACAGCTACAGAAAATTAGAAGTGCCAATATAAAAAAGACTAATACCCGTAATTTTAAAAGCATTAGCCGATTTTCTACTATGAAATTTTAATAAACCATTGAGAAAGGGTCAATAGCAATCACATATTGTTTGAAAATTTGTCACGTATTTCAGATTGAATTATCTTATAAACTTCTATTAAAGGTGTAGATTTTTGAATAGCTATATCCCTACAATCTTCATACTCTGGATAAGCATCTATAAATGATCCGTCTATCAATTTAATTTTTATATTTACACTACCTAAAGAAGATTTAAATTCTTCAATTTTGCGATCAGCTTCTAATCTATAAATATCTTTAACTCTTATTCCTAATGTTGATGTTTCCCTAAACATAAAGCCTGATATATCGTCAAACGAATCCTTTTCAATTAATACGGATAGCAATGTAGCTGGACGATTTTTCTTCATTTGTATAGGAGTATGCCAGACATCTTTTGCTCCCATATGCATAAGTCTTTCTAGTACATATCCTAAAATCTCACCAGTTGTATCATCAATATTGGTTTCAAGTAACATTAATTCTGAATTGAATGGAATGTTAGAATTTGCACTTTCTATAGACCCTATATGAATTCTGGTAATATTAGGATGAGATTCTGGATCCCTTGTTCCTAATCCACATCCACTACCGGAAATGATCATAACAGGAGAATCAAAACTGGCCAAAGTAGAAAGGATGGCAGTTCCTGTAGGAGTAATCATTTCTCCCGTCACAACTCCTAAATCATGAGGTGAAAAAGAAGGAGCATCCATAATTTCGATAATCTTAAGAGTAGCAGGTGGAGGAACCGGTAAAACCCCATGTGCCGTATTTATTTTCCCAGATCCTCTAGGAAGTGGAGAACAATAAATTTCATCAATTCCCAACTCTTCGATTGAAGATACGAAACCTACAACATCAAATAATGTGTCTAATGTTCCAAGTTCGTGAAATTCAACTTGATCTATATCAGTATTATGGACTTCTGATTCTGCTTGCCCAATAAGCTTAAAAATATCTGTAGTTACTCTTTTTACATAGTCTGACAAATTAGATTCTTGAACGATCCTGACAAAATCTTGCCACTTATAAGTATGAGATTCTGGAGAATCGATAATAACATCCAAATGAGTCCCAGTAATTCCTTGACGACTAGATTGGGATACCTTTAACTCAATAAAATTATCAACACCTAGTTTTTTTATAATATCCTCTAAGAATAAAATTGGTAAACCATAGTCGACTAAAGAAGATATAAGCATATCCCCACTAGCTCCATGCAGAGCATCTATATACATTGCTTTCATGAAAATACCCTAAAGAAATTTCCTAAATATAAAGCATATAGGTAAGCAAACAAATTTTTAGCTTATTGGGAAACTTCAGCAGAAATAGAAGTAGGGGAATCTGCCGTAATAGCTATATCATCATCTAAGATATCTATTATAGCTGTATCAGCCGGCCCTAATTGTCCGCTCAGTACCATATCAGACAATTTATCTTCTATCGTATCTTGAATTACACGCCTTAAAGGCCTAGCTCCAAAAGCAGGATCATAACCTTTTTCTGCTAACCAAGACTGAGCTGATTGAGTGAGCTCTAATGAAATCCCTTTTTCCAATAAAGTTATAGAAACTTCCTGCATAAAGTTATCTACAATATCTTCCATGTGCTCTCTATTAAGAGCATGGAATACTATTGTTCCATCAATACGATTTAAAAATTCAGGCCTAAAGAAATGTTTAACTTCTTCTAAAACATTATCCTTCATTCTAGAATAAAGTTCTTCTTCACCCTGGGCAGTATCAGTTCTAGAATTAAATCCAATAGATTTATCTTGTCTAATAAGATCTGAACCTATATTACTAGTCATAATTACAATCGTATTACGGAAATCTACTTTTCGTCCTTTAGAGTCAGTCAAATGACCATCGTCAAAAATCTGCAGTAATATATTAAAAACTTCTGGATGTGCCTTCTCAATCTCATCAAGCAATATAACGCTATATGATTTCCTTCTAACTGCTTCTGTCAGTTGTCCACCTTGATCATATCCAATATACCCTGGAGGGGCGCCAACCAATCTAGCAACCGCATGCCTTTCCATAAATTCCGACATGTCCAGTCTAATCATTGAATCTTCTGATCCAAATAAAAATTCAGCTAATTTCTTCACGATATGAGTCTTCCCAACACCAGTAGGACCAAGAAAGATAAATGCCCCTGTAGGGCGTTTAGGATTCTTTAATCCTGATCTTGACCTACGTACAGCTTTTGACAAAACCTCAATAGCTTCGCTTTGTCCAATAACACTTTTCTTTAATACGTTTTCCATATTAATTAGTCGTTCAGTTTCTGTTGCAGCTAATCTAGTAACCGGTATACCTGTCCACATACTAACAACTTCTTCAATTATATCTTCTTCAACAATTGGGGTGTCCATACCCTTCTCTTCTTCCCATTCCTTCTGTAGATTCCCCAGTTTCTCTATAAGATTCATTTCTTTATCACGCAATTCTGCAGCAGATTCATACTGCCTATTAGAAATTGCATCATCTTTTTCTTGTCTAACACCTTCTAGTGTTTTGGAAACTTCTTTTACTGATCCCGGTACAGTAGTGAAATTAATTCTAACTCTAGACGCAGCTTCATCAATAAGGTCGATAGCTTTATCGGGCAAAAATCTGTCTGCAATAAATCTAGAAGCTAATGTAGCTGCAGCTTTAAGTGCAGCATCAGAAATCTCTAGATTATGATGATCTTCATACTTAGGTTTAACACCTCTAAGGATATCTACTGTCTCCTCAACAGATGGTTCACCTACCTTAACTGGCTGAAATCTTCTTTCCAATGCAGGATCTCTTTCAACATATTTTCTATAATCATCGTTGGTAGTTGCTCCGATTGTCTGCATTTCTCCCCGAGCTAATGATGGTTTAAGTATATTAGCCGCATCTACAGCACCTTCAGCAGCCCCTGCTCCAACCATAGTGTGTATTTCATCAATAAATAAAATACAATTGCCAGATTCTCTTATTTCTTCTATAACTTTTTTGAGCCTTTCTTCAAATTCCCCTCTATATTTAGTCCCAGCTACTAAAGAACCCATATCTAAAGTTACTAATCTTTTTCCCTGTAAGGTTCCCGGCACATCATTAGATGCAATTTTTTGTGCTAAGCCTTCCACTATAGCTGTTTTTCCAACACCAGGTTCCCCAATTAACACGGGATTATTTTTAGTTCGCCTACTTAGAATCTGAGTTACTCTTTCTATTTCTTGTTGCCTGCCAACAGTAGGATCCAGTTTATTCTCACGAGCTTTATCAGTAAGGTCTATTCCTAATTGATCGAGAGTAGGAGTTTTACTCGTAGACTGTGAAGATCCAGAAGTTGAAGTAGTATGGAGAGTTCTTTCACTTATATTTGTTATTTCGGAACGCACTTGCTCTAAATTAACACCTAAACTTTCTAAAACACCTGCTGCCACTCCTTCCCCTTCTCTTAACAAACCAACAAGTAAATGCTCAGTACCTATATATTGATGAGTCATTCTGCGAGCTTCATCAACCGCAAGCTCTATAACTTTTTTGGCTCTCGGGGTCAATCCAATATCGCCTGTAGAAGAAGAGTCCCCTTCCCCAATTATATATTCAACAGCAGATTTAACTTTCTCCATATCAACACCCAAGCCAGCCAAGACTTTGGTAGCTGTGCCTTCATTAACTCTGGTCAACCCAAGTAACACATGTTCTGTACCTATGTAATTATGATTAAATCTTTGAGCCTCTTCCTGAGCTAGTGACAAAACTTTTCTTGCTCTTTCAGAGAACTTTTCAAATCTGCTTGCCATGATAAAACTCCTAATTTATTAATCTGGTCCAGAGTCGTCTAAATCTTCTATTTCTGATGACTCTTCATCAATTTGATCGTCTTCAATTTGAGTCTCAACATATCCTTCTTGCGCTTGCTTAATAGAAAGTCCAAGTCTCTTTCTATCAGATTCAATTCTTAATATTTTTACGTCTAATACGTCCCCTTCAGAAACCACTTCTTGAGGATGAGAAATCTCTGAATCTGATATTTCTGTGACATGAATAAGCCCTTCTATTGAATCCTCTAATCTTGCAAAAGCTCCAAAATCAGCCAATTTAGTAATGGTCGCTTTAACTATGTCATCAACTTTATATCTATCACCTATGGTATCCCAAGGTTCTGGGTGAATTCTTCGAAGGCTTAATGCAATTTTCATACCCTCTTTATCAACCTTCAAAACAAATACATCAATTTCTTGACCTACTGAAACGATTTCCTCAGGAGAATTTACCATCCCCCAAGACAACTCCGATATATGAATTAGTCCATCAGCCCCACCTAAGTCTACGAAAGCTCCAAAGTTACTAATACCAGTAACTCTTCCTTTCCTAATCTCCCCTTCTTCTAGAACTTGAATTAACTCTGCTTTCTGGGCTTCTCTTTGCTCTTTCAAAGCTGATCTTTCAGAAAATATAGCCCTATTCCTTGCTCTATTAACTTCTAAAACTTTAACAGTTAGAGGTTTGCCAACATATTCAGATCCGTCCAACATCATTTCGTCGTCATCTGAATCATTAGATTCTTCCTGAGGTTGCAAATTTTCATGGGCTATCGTCACAAGTTGAGACATCGGAACAAATCCTTGTACATTTGCAACTTCTAAAATGCATCCGCCTCTATTGAAACCTAATATTGTACCGTCAACAGGTTCATCGGATTCCATTAATTTCTGCAAATCTCTCCATCCTTCCTCTCCTCGAGCCCTATCAATAGATAATATTGGGCCTTCACTAGATTCGGGACGTAGTACAAAAGCAATTAAAGTATCCCCTACGGATATATCTTGGAATTCTGTTTCAGATATAGATTTCATTTCATTAGGAGGAATAAACCCCTCTTCTTTATGACCTATATTGAGATAAATACCATCAGGGTCCGATTTCATTACTGACCCTTCTATTATTTCGCCTCTTTTAAGAACCTTGAATTCTATTTGATCAAGTATCTCTTGCATCGTTGTCGGAAAATCATCTTGAGATTCTGGAGACATATTCTATAAAACACCAACCATAAATTATTTAAGCCTAAAAACTCATATTTATCGATATAAGTTTACACAATAAATGCAAAATAATCGAAATTTTTGAAGCTATAAACCCTGGCAGTGGCCAATTTTCCCACGCCGTTACCAGCGCAGTATCGTAGGTGCTGAGCCGTTTCACTTCCGTGTTCGGGATGGATACGGGTGGTTCCAACTCGCTTGTACCACCAGGGAAATATTAAACTTTTAAAATACGTTAAGTAAACTTAACATCAATAAACTTATAATTAATATTAATCTGTTATTGATAAGGTGTCAAAAAATATATAAAACAAATTGACCCTTACATGGTTGCTGATGTACGATTTAGTTCACTATATTATTTTAGTGATCCTAAAATAGTTTTTCATTTTAATAGGAGATGTTCAATGGCAACAACAGAACTTATAGAGGTATCTGAATTAGCAGCAGACAAGTTAGTTGAGATACTAAAAGAACAAGGTGAAGATTCTGGAATGCTACGAGTTATGGTATCCCCTACTCCAGATGGAGGTTACCAACACGTGTTAGGAGTTGAAGAAGAAGCTAATTCTGATGATATTGTCATAGAAGCTCATTCAATAAAAGTTGTTATTGACAAAGACAGTGCCCCTTTATTAGAAGGCGCTGAAATAGATTATGTAGATGGTTTAATGAGAAGTGGCTTTGTAATATCAAATCCAAATATTGAAACACCTAGTGGAGGTGGATGCGGTAGCGGAGCTTGTGGTTGTGGCAATCAAGCCCCCGCTTCAAGCGGATGTGGTAGCGGCGGATGTGGTAGCGGCGGATGTGGTGGTGGATGCGGTGGCCACTAAAAATATTAGTAAATAGTTTTAGTAAAAGAGGGGGCACCTAAACTCGCCCCCTCTTTTTTATATTAAAATATCTGATTAATTAGGAGATAAAATTGCAAGACATAACAATCTTGGGTATACAACCGATCGGACTTTCCTTAGCTTTATCAATAAAAAATTCCTCAATTAAAACAAATAATATAGTTGCATACTCTGAAAATAGTGACTTAGTAAATTCTGTAAAATCTTTGAATCTGTTTGATGACGTAAATAAAGATTTACAAAAATCCCTTGAAGGGTCAAGTCTTGTAATAATAGATTCTCCATTAATCGAAATCCCCTCTTTATTAGAATCTATATCTAACTACCCTGAGATAAAAACAGTACTTAATTTGAATGGCTCTCAATTAAAATGTATGACATGGGCAAATGATATATTGGACAAAAGTATCGGCTACATAGGGATACGGCCTATATTAAAAACTGAACAACCAGATATAACCGATATATCTGATTTATTACTAGAAGATCTTGATATCTGCTTAATGCCCAGTACTTCAACAGACAAAAAATCTATTGAGAATGTAATCTATATAATTGAAAAAATAGGTGCTAATCCATATTTCTTAGAAATAAGTGAGCATGACAGTTATTTCACTGCTATGAATAAACTTTCTGATGTCATATCTGCTGCTTATGTAAACGCAACCACCACAAAGTCATCTTGGATCGAAATGTATAAATCGGCTGGAATAGAATTTGATCAACTATCTACAAATGCCACAAAAGACCCAGTAACAAATGAAGCTGAATGCCTAACATTATCCGATCCTTTAATTTACTGGATTGAAGAAATGATAGCTTCATTGAATAAATTTAAAAACACCTTAAAATCAGAAAACGATGATTTATTAAACTATTTTGTTCATGCATGGGAGCAAAAAGCAAAATGGGAAAGTGGGGCTTTAAGCCAAAACCTTGATTCGCCACATATGCCTTCAGCATCAGAAGCTATGGGTAATATGATTCTAGGCGGCAAATTATCAAAAAGGCTAAGTGGTAATGACAGTCCAAGTAAACGAAAAAACTGGGAATACCCTAAGTAAGGATAGTTTTAAAATTGATTGAAAAAGTTACTAGTGTTAAGAAGATTGAAGGGGAAATAATTGCCCCTGGGGATAAATCAATTTCTCATCGTGCTGCGCTATTTAACAGTATTGCTTCTGGGACTTCCAAAATAACCAACTTTTGTGTTGGAGACGATAAATCTGCAATATTAAATTGTTTAATAGGGTTGGGAGCTCAAATAGAAGAGACAGACAATTCAATTCAAATACAAGGCAATGGCCTGTATGGATTAACTGAACCAGTAGATGTCTTAAATGCTGGTAATAGTGGAACAACCATTAGGCTCGTATCAGGATTATTGTCAGGCAATGATTTCTACAGTGTTATTACAGGAGACAAATCATTACGTAACCGTCCTATGAAAAGAATTATTACTCCATTAATGAAGATGGGGGCAATAATATATGGAAGAGAAAAAAGCTCTTTAGCACCACTAACCATTATTGGAGGGAATCTAACCGGTATAGAATATGAGATGCCGGTAGCAAGTGCACAACTTAAATCTTGTTTAATAATAGCTGGCTTGTACGCAAATGATAAAACAATAATCCATCAACCGGGACCATCACGTGATCATACCGAAAAAATCTTAGAATCTATGGGAGCACAGATAAAAGTAACAGGTACAACCATTCAAATTCAGAAAAGTGAATTATCCTCAATCGATATGAACATCCCTTCTGACACCAGTAACTCAACTTTCTGGATAGTTGCAGGATGCTGTCATCCCAATGCATCTATAAAGTTAAAAAACGTTGGAATGAACCCAACTCGTACAGGTATGCTAGAAGTGTTAAATGCAATGGGAGCAAAGATAAAAATAGATAATGAAGGATATGAAGGGGGAGAACCAGTTGCAGATATAAGTGTAGAAAGCAGTGAACTTAAGGGAATAGAAATATCTGGTGAAATAATACCAAGAGTTATTGATGAATTACCTATATTAGCACTTGCAGCCTGTTTTGCGGATGGCAAAACATTAATAAAAGATTCTGAAGAACTACGCGTAAAAGAATCTGACAGAATCAAAGCAACTGTAGACAGCCTATCAAAATTAGGCGCTCAAATAGAAGAAACAGAAGATGGAATGTTAATTAATGGTGGGTCACAACTCGTAGGGGCAGAAGTTAATAGCTTTGGAGACCATAGAATAGCTATGACCAATGGAATAGCGGGACTAATTGCAAAAGATGAAACCATAGTAATAAACTCAGAAGCTGCAAATATATCATATCCAAGCTTTTGGGAAACTCTAAAAACTTTAGGTACCTGATATGGAGAAATCTAATTCTATCTTAATAGTACTTTCAGGACCGTCAGGGGTAGGGAAAGATGCGGTATTAAATCACATGAAAAATAATCATATGGACTATCATTTCACTGTTACAGTAACTACTCGAGAAAAACGTCCTAACGAAACAGAAGGAATAGATTATATTTTTATTGAAAAGCCTAAATTTGAATCTCTAAGAGAAAATGATGATTTATTAGAATCCGCAGAAGTGTATGGAAACTTTTACGGAATACCTAAATCTCAAGTATTAGATGCTCTTTCTAGCGGTAAAGATGTGATAATGAAATTAGACGTACAAGGTGCCAAAACAATCAAATCATTGGCTCCAAATGCTTTGTTTATATTTTTGGCTGCCCCAACAATTGAAAGTCTCAGAACCAGATTAGAAAAACGAATGACCGAATCCCCTGAAGCTCTAGAAACCAGACTAAACACAGCTAAAATGGAAAACACAGAATCTGAATGGTTTGATCATATTATTATCAATGAAGATGACCAAATAGATAAAACAGTAAAAGAATTAGAGGAAATAATATTCAAAGCTAGAAATATATCTAGAGGTCCTATATTTAATTAGATTTTATATCAGCCAATACTTTCTTTAGAATATCTACATCTTCCGGATTATTAACTTCCATTGGAAACCATATCGAATCTGTGTAAGTCCCATATCTATCTTTAATTTTGTCAGCTATATCATCATATGTTCCAATAACTGCAAATTGATTGAGAATTTCGTCTGTTATACAAGATCCCATATTTTTCCAATCTCCCTCAACCGACATTCTATATAACTTCTCATGAACGTCTTCCCATCCATGAAGTTTCATTACGGGTGCATAACTTCTTGTCGAAGCATAAAATGAAATTCTATTTCTAGCTTCGATTATTTTTGATTCTAAATCTTCTTCGTTATGCCCAGATACAATAAATCCACCACCTTCAATATTAATATCATCTAAAGATCTACCGGATTTACTCGCTCCTTTTTGCAAATTCGGAATTACAACTTCTTCTGTATATTTAGAAGTTATAAAAGAGTGTAGTACAACTCCACCACAAAGCTCTCCTGCTAGAGCCAGCATATAAGGGTTAACTGCAGAAATAGATATCCTTATATCAGGATTATCAATAGGCCCAGGATCAAAAAATGGAGGCATCAAATTAAATGCATAGTTATCACTTTCAAAATTTAATTTCTTCTCATCTTGCCAACAAGACCAAATATGTTTCAATGCTAATATATATTCTCTCATTCTAGAAGCAGGAGGAGACCAAGGCATAGAAAATCTTCTTTTAATATGCCCCTTAACCTGACTCCCTAATCCTAATGTAAATCGACCTCCAGAAAGATTTTGTAAATCCCAAGCTAAATATGCTGTATCCATTGGGCTTCTAGAAAATGCTAACGCAATACTCGTTTGCAATTCAACTTTATTGGTATGTTCTGCTGCTAATACAAGAGGTAAATAAGGATTATGAGAGGTTTCCGAAGCTGAGAAAATATCGAACCCATATAATTCGGCATTTTTAGCACTATTTATGATTTTTGACATTGAGTATGAATCGCCTTTATTACCAGCAATATTTGCCTCAGCATAATTAGTCTTAACTCTCATTATTTACGACTCCAACAATAGAATAAAATCATTTTATATATTAATCTAATTATGGATTCTATATATAATCCAGACTTTCTACAATATATTTTGGAGATCAACATGACATATAAGTTCATAGAATACAAAAAAGAAGATAAACTTGTTTTTATCAAAATAAATAGACCTGAAAGATTAAATGCATTACATCCACCGGCAAATCAAGAATTATTAGACGCGTTTAATAAATTCAAAAATGATGATTCAAGCTGGATAGCAATATTGACAGGAGCAGGAGAAAAATCATTCTCTGCCGGTAATGACCTAAGATATGCAGCTGAAAATATGGATAGTCAAAATGACGATCCCCTTATTTCCTCTAGAGTAAAAGTTCCATTTGGTGGGATTACATCAAAATTCCAATGTGTGAAACCAATAATTGCAGCTGTTAATGGATATGCCCTAGGTGGCGGATTAGAATTAGCGATGGCTTGCGACATAATAGTTATGTCAAATAAGGCAGTAATTGGATTACCCGAGCCAAGAGTAGGTTTTATAGCAGGAGCAGGAGGGATACATAAACTACCTAGACAAGTTCCATTTAAAAGAGCATTAGGTATGGTATTAACAGGTAAAAAAATAACTGCACAAGAAGCTTATGAATTAGGTTTAGTAAATGAGATCGTAGAGCCTGAAATGGTTATGGATACTGCAAAAAAATGGGCTTCAGAAATCCTAGAATGCGCACCTCTTTCTGTAAGAGTTTCTAAACAAATGGCTTACGAAGGGTTAAAATATTCTTTTGAAGAAGCTATGGAAGCAGAATACTCTGAATATGATAAGTATCAAAATTCTGCTGACCACCGAGAGGGGCCTAAAGCTTTTTCGGAAAAAAGAAAACCCAATTGGACTGCCTCATAATTTATTAAAATCATAAGGATCAAAAAATGACAGAAAATAATAGAGTGATTTTACCATCAACAGTTATTCCATCGAATTATGAAATCACATTAACCCCTAATTTAGAAGATTTTACATTTAAAGGGCATGTGGTGATTAAGGCAACCACAAAAAGTCAAACTTCTGAAGTAATTCTAAATGCAGCTGAGTTAGAAATCGAAAAGTCTATTGCAACCATATCGGATAACCCTTCATTCAATACAGATATATTATTAGATCCTGAAAATGAAACATTGACTATAAAATTAGACACCAATGTAGAAGAGAATACTCCACTAATTTTAGACATTAAATTCACCGGGATTTTAAACGATAGATTATTAGGATTTTACAGAAGCAAATATACCGATCCAGATGGTAATGAAAAATATCTTGCTACAACTCAATTTGAAGCCACCGATGCAAGACGTGCCTTCCCTTGTTGGGATGAGCCAGAAAGAAAAGCAACTTTTGATGTAACTTTGATAGTCCCTAATGACTTAACCGCTTTATCAAATATGGATGTCAAAAAAGAGCACAATATAGATAATAAATATAAATCAGTAACTTTCAATACTACTCCAATCATGTCTACATACCTCTTAGCTTTTGTGGTTGGAGACTTAGCATGCATAGAGAGAAGGTCACAACATGGAACTCTAATGAGGATTTGGGCAACAAAAGGCAATGAATCTCAAGGAGAATTTGCATTAGACACATCTATAAAGCTACTTGATTTCTATAACTCATATTTTGGTATACCATTTCCTTTGCCTAAATTAGATCATATTGCTATCCCTGATTTTGCTGCAGGTGCTATGGAGAACTGGGGGGCAATAACTTATCGTGAAGTCGCTCTACTAGTAGACCCCCAAAACACTTCCGCTTCTACAAAGCAAACCGTTGCGGCAATAATTTCTCATGAAATGGCCCACATGTGGTTTGGAGATTTAGTAACTATGAAATGGTGGAACGATCTATGGCTTAACGAAAGTTTTGCTTCTTGGATGGGGGACAAAGCTGTGGACGCTGTATTCCCTGAATGGGAAATGTGGACACAATTTTTAACATCTGACACTGCATCAGCATTTAGTCTAGATGGGCTCTCCAATTCACATCCAATTGAACAGGAAGTTAGGAATCCTGCTGAAATAGGTCAATTATTTGATGCTATTAGCTATAGCAAAGGTGGGTCCACATTAAGAATGCTTGAGGCGTATATAGGTGCAAAAGATTTCCAAAAGGGAATAACTGAATACTTAAATACTCATGCATACAATAATGCTGAAACTTCAGATTTATGGGATGCTCTAGGAAAAAGCTCAGGTAAGCCAGTCGCCCAAGTGATGAATTCATGGGTAAAGCAAACTGGATTTCCAGTTGTATCTGTTGAAAGAACAAAAAACAAATTAAATCTGTCTCAAAAAAGATTTTTATATGAAAATATTAATTATGAGAATGATTATGATGATCAAAGCATATGGTACATCCCAATAAATATACAAACGTCTAATAACAAAGATTTAATATCAGAACTAATGGATACAAATTCTAAAAGTATTACAATAGACAGTCCAAATGATAGTTGGTTAAAAATAAATCCAGATCAAACAGGATTTTATAGGGTTAAATATGATGCAAAATCCTTATCTCAATTCGATAGGTTAATATCATCTAAAACTTTACCACCTAGAGACCGATTGGGATTGCAAGGAGATGCCTATGCAATATCGAGGGCCGGATATGATTCACCCGTAACATTCTTAAATTTAGCCATGTCGTATACCGAAGAAAATGATGCTTCTGTATTATCAGATCTTGCTTCTGGATTGAGAGGAATAGAGCACTTAATTGACAGTTCCGATTTTCATAACAATTATAAAAGTTTTTGTGTTTCTATATTTAAAAACATTGGAGATACGGTTGGATGGGACAAGAAAGCAAACGAAACTCATCTTGATACTCTATTGAGAAATACTACTCTAAGCAATCTTGGCCATTATGAACATCCTGAAACAATAAAAGAGGCACTCCAACGATTTGAAAAATATAAGAAAGATACCGCAAATGTTCATCCCGATATTCGTTCTATAGTATTTAATATTTCAGCCAAAAATGGTGATAAGGGTACCTATGATGCAATGTGGGAATTGGAACAAAATAATAGTTTACAAGAGGAAAAGGTACGGTTGCATGGGGCACTATCAAGCTTTAAAGACCCTAATTTATTACAAGAAACTTTGAATCACTCTATTGGAGAACGCATTAGAACTCAAGACACTATACGATTGATAGTGAACGTGGCCTCTTCCAGTATAGGCAGACCTCTTGCTTGGAAATTTGTTAAGAACAATTGGGATGAAATTGATCGTAGATATGGTGATGGTGGTTTTGGATTAATGAGACTTGTATCACTGGTATCAGGTTTCAAAACTCAAGAAGAATTAGAGGATGTAGAAAAATTCTTCACAGATAATCCGACACCAGCGGCGGACAGAACAATAAAACAAGCACTTGAACGAATTAGATTAAATTTAACTTGGATAAAAAAATACAGCCCAGATATAGAACAATTTATTACAAATCGATGGTGAAGAAATTGAACATAATGCGATTAGACTGTTTTGATTTTAAAACAGTCTAATCATCTTCTAGGGTAGATGTATCTCCCTCAGGTAATCCAAGTTCTCTTGCTTTAAGTAGACGTCTCATAATTTTACCGCTTCTTGTTTTAGGTAATGAAGGAATGAAATCTATTTCCCTTGGAGCGACTGCAGCAGAAAGTTTTTCTCTAGCAAACTTCATAAGTTCATTTCTAAGTTTAGGGGATTCTTCATATCCATCTTTTAATGATACAAATGCTTTAACTATTTCCATAGCAATCTCATCGGGTTTACCTATAACTCCAGCCTCCGCCACAGCGGGATGCTCTATAAGTGCACTCTCAACTTCAAATGGACCAACTAAATGACCTGCGGTATTAATAACATCGTCTGCTCTTCCAACAAACCAAAAATATCCATCTTGATCTTTCCTTGCAGTATCTCCTGTTATATACCATCCTTTCCGAAATCTTGAATTATACATTTCAGAATTGTTCCAATATGCATGAAACATAGAAGGCCAACCTGGTTTAACCACAAGATTACCATCTTCACCAGTTGGAACTTCATTAAAATCTTCGTCTACTATAGCTAATTCAACTCCAGGGATAGGTCTTCCCATAGATCCAGGTTTAATATCCATACTTGGATAATTAGCACACATTATTGCACCCGTTTCAGTCTGCCACCAATTATCGTGAAAAGGCATTCCAAAAGCGTCAACACCCCATACAACCGCCTCAGGATTTAAAGGTTCGCCAACACTACACATATATCTTAAAGTGGACATATCAAAGCGTTTAGGGGCATCATTACCGGCTTTCATAAGCATTCTAATTGCAGTAGGTGCGGTGTACCAAACTGTAACTTTATGCTTTTCAATCTGGCCATACCACTTACTAGCACTAAAGCCTCCTTCGAAAATCAATTGGGTGACACCATTAGTCCAAGGTGCAAGCATCCCGTACGAAGTACCCGTAACCCATCCCGGATCTGCAGTGCACCAATATATATCGTCATCATGCAAATCTAGCGCCCATTTGCCTGTAGCTTTTTGCTGTACAACAGCTTGATGCCGATGCACTGCACCTTTAGGCTTACCGGTCGTTCCAGAGGTGTAATGCATAATAGAATAGTCATACTGTCCTGTTACTACAGTTGTAAAGTCATCTGATGCTTTAGACATTTCTTCTTCATATGACAAATCTTGAGGGTTAATAGGGGCATCACTTCTATTATCTTTATTTACAACAAGGATATGCTGTAAATCAAATAGTTCGGGAATTATACCTTCAATTTTTTTTCGTAAATCTGGTTGGGTAACTAAAACTTTAGCCCCACTATCTTGCATTCGATCCCTAACTGGTTCTGGACCAAAGGCAGAAAACAGTGGACCAACCACAGCACCTGCTTTCAATATCCCGAAAAATGCCACATACAGTTCAGGCAACCTATCCATAAATATAAATACTCGGTCTCCTTTTTGTATGCCTAAACTTTGTAATACATTAGCAAATCTATTTGTTAGTCTTTGCATATCTCCAAAGGTGTAATCTTTACGTTCACCATTTTTCCCTTCCCAAATCATTGCTAGCTTATCTCTGTTTTTGCCATTTGCATGTCTATCAATACATTCGTGAGCCTTATTCAATCCGCCTCCAGGCAACCAGTCTAGATCTTCATACATAGTTTCCCAAGAAAAATTTTCATAGGATTGCACCAAATCATGATTGGGTTTAACATCCATTTCTTTAATTGGTTTCTTTTTTATAATAGGGAATGTTTCCTCTGACATCTTGGCCTCCAAATATATTTTTTAATTCTTATAATCTGATCTGATAAAATTTAAATACGATGAGATTTGATGATTATAGTACGATATGAACATAAAAATAAATATGGCATCAAAAAACAATAATTCCTTACATACAAAAATCTTAAATATAATTGCCGAAGTTCCGTTTGGTAAAGTAGTAACATATGGCCAGATAGCATCAGAGGCTTCTATACGTGATTCAAGAATTGTAGGATATGCTTTAGCAAACCTAAAACACACAAACCATACTGTTCCATGGCATAGAGTAGTTAATCGATTTGGAAAGATAAGTTTTAAAAAAAACGACTCTATTCAACACCAAGCAAATCTACTAAAAGAAGAAGGTATTAGCTTTGAAACAGATGGGTCCATTGATTTAGAAAGATTTGGATGGAAATGATATGGAAATAACTGTACTGTATTTTGCAAGTTATAAAGAAAATTCCGGAATAGATAAAGAAAATTTGGTTTTAGATTCTGAAAGAAATTTCATGCTTTCTGATATATTAAAAGTTATACTCACCAAACATCCCAAAATACCAACACCTCAAGAAAAAATAGTTGCTGCAGTGAATGAAGAATATCAACCTCACAACCACAAAGTATATGACGGAGATATAATTGCATTAATACCACCTGTAAGTGGAGGTTAACTCCCCAAAGGAAATACTATGAAAGCTGCTGTATTATTTGAGCCAAACGGTAAATTATCCATAGAAAATGTTGATTTAGAATCACCGAAAAAAGATGAAGTTCTTGTAAAAATACATTCTAGTGGATTGTGCCACACAGATTGGGAAACAATGAATGGCTATCAACCAATAAATCTGCCAGCAATAATTGGACATGAAGGAGCAGGAACTGTTGTTGAAACAGGAGAGGGAGTTGAAAATCTGCAAATTGGAGATCACGTAGTATGCTCTTGGAATCCAAACTGCGGTACATGTTTCTACTGTGACTTAGGGCAACCTATATTGTGCGAAGTTCAGAAAAAATATAACTCTCAAGGGGTCCTCTTTGATGGAACTACTAGATCATCTATAAACGGTAAAAAAATCCACTATTATAGTTTGGTGTCATCTCATGCTGAATACACTGTCATCCCAAAACAATCTGCAGTAAAAGTCAGAAAAGATTTTCCATTAGATCGAGCCGCATTGCTCGGATGTGCTGTTATGACTGGATATGGAGGTGCAGTATATGCAGGACAAATAAAGCCCGAATCTTCTGTAGTTGTTATAGGGTGTGGGGCTGTTGGACTTAGCGCTATACAAGGAGCCCGAATTGCAGGAGCATCTAAAATAATAGCTGTTGATATTAATGATGATAAACTAAAATTTGCAGAAAAAGTAGGTGCTACACATTCAATAAATTCAGCACAGGTAGACCCTAAGGAATATTGCATAAGCTTAACTGACGGGAGGGGGGTTGATTGCGCAATAGAAGCAGCAGGACACAATGAAACTATCCAACAAACTTTAGAATCATCACGCCCCGGTGCCAGAATAGTTATTTTAGGCAAAACTCCTTATGGGGTAGAAATAAATTTACCTTTTTATACACTCATGGGAGAACGTGAAATAATTCGAACTTCATATGGTAAAAGTAGGCCTAGAATTGACTTCCCCAAGTTAGCCAATTTATATATGTCAGGTCATTTGTTATTAGATGAAATGATAACTAAAAAATATAAAATAGAAGATATAAACAAAGGATTTGATGCCCTCGAAAAGGGCCAACTAGCACGAGGATTAATTAAATTTGAATAACGCAGAACATTATTCTATAAAAATAACTGATGGCCCATTAGATGTTGTAGAATCAACAGATTTTGTTAGATCAGATTCTCATGGAGCTATCGTGATTTTTGATGGTATTACACGAGATAATACAGACAATAGGAAAGTTTTGTTCTTGGAATATGAAGCTTATCTCCCTATGGCAGAAAAAAAACTTGAGACGGTAGCAGTTGAAATGTGTGAAAAATGGGATGTTCTAGTATCGATACAACATAGATTAGGTAAAGTTGAAATTGGAGAATCTAGCCTTATAGTTGCGGTAGGGTCACAACATCGGGAAAAAGCATATCAAGCAAGTCAATATTCAGTTAATAGAATTAAACAAATAGTCCCAATATGGAAAAAAGAATACTTTGTAGGGGGAGAAATTTGGATAGGTGACGCCGATGGTTTTAGACCTTTAGAAAAAATTAATTAGCACAACAGATTGATACTAATGACTCTGCAGACTATAATGTCAAACCAACATTAAAGTTTGGAGGGATCGCATAGAGGTCTAGTGCGGCCGCCTGCTAAGCGGTTAGGGGGCGAAAGTCCTCTCATGGGTTCGAATCCCATTCCCTCCGCCACGGTTATTAAATTTTAAAATGCAAAATTATCATATATGGACAACTGGATGTCAGATGAATAAGGCTGATTCTGACCGTTTGGAAGATGCCTTAGAGCAACTTGGTCTAGAAAATTCAGCATCTAGAAATGAAGCTGACATAGTTGTATTAAATACTTGTGTAGTACGCCAAAGCGCTGAAGATAAAGCTGTTGGTACATTAACAAGTTTAAAACCTTATAAAGAAGCAAATCCTGACAAAGTAATTGCTTTGATGGGTTGTATGGTAGGCCCTAATTCAGATAACTTAAAAAAACAATTCCCGTACGTTGATGTATTTATGCGTCCTCAGGAATATGACCCTCTACTAGACCTATTATCAGAAAGACTCCAAATGGATGTAAGTGGTTGTATCGGACCATTAAATGCACCGGCAGACATTGCAACATTTGTCCCAATAATTCACGGGTGCGATAAGTTTTGTTCATTTTGTATAATCCCATATCGCCGAGGTAGAGAGAAAAGTCGAACTATTCCTGATATTAGTAATGAGGTAACTCGATTGGTAAACCGTGGAGTTAAAGAAATTACATTATTAGGTCAAAATGTAGACTCATATGGGCACGATCTGCCTGGAAATACAAACTTAGCCGATTTACTATCAGAATTAAATTCCATAGACTCTCTAAATAGAATTAGATTTTTAACATCTCATCCAAATGATATGGATGATCGAATTATAAAAGCTGTATCAAATCTTGAAAAAGTATGCGAAAACATAAACCTCCCATTTCAAGCAGGAGATGATGAGATATTAAAAAGTATGCGACGTGGTTATACAAATCAAGAATATAGAAATCTAATTGACAAGATTCGAAGTATGGTCCCAAATATTAGTCTTAGTACCGACTTAATAGTAGGGTTTTGTAACGAGACCGATGACCAATTTCAAGAAACTCTTAAATTAATAGAAGATATAAAATTTGATAAAGTGCATTCAGCATCATATTCAACTCGGAAAGGCACTATTGCAGATCGTAAAATGATTGATAATGTTCCTGCATCAATTAAAAAAGAACGTTTAGATCTAATAAACAGTACTCAAGAAAAAATATCCACCTCCATAAATAATCGTCTTGTTGGTACAAAAACAGAAATACTCATAGAAGGGAAAAAAGATGATAAGTGGTATGGAAGAAACCGTAATGATAAAATAGTATTCATAAATGGCAATGATGATGTAGACTTAGGGGCCACTTTAAACGTACAAATTAAAAAGTCCAGTCCATGGTACTTAGTGGGATCAATTAATTGACCTTACATTAGTAGAGATCAAAAATGTTGAGAGATAAAATTAAAATACCTATCTCAGAATTAGAGCAATCTGCTTTTTGTAGAAATGACGAAGATCTGGATTCAAAAACTCTGGAAGAAGAGTTTAATGCAGGGGTTCGTTGGCAAAAATTGCCTATATCTTATATGCGCACCGCTCCAGAAGATTTAGAGGCAAACATCTTATCTGCACGTAAAAAACTTGGTGACCGTGTCGTTGTCCTAGGGCATCATTACCAAAGAGATGAAGTGATAAAATTTGCAGATTTAAAGGGCGACTCATTTAAATTATCTCAATATGCAGCTGAACAAAAAAATGCAGAATACATAATTTTTTGTGGAGTCCATTTTATGGCAGAAACAGCTGACATATTAAGCAGTGATGAACAAAAAGTTATACTCCCAAACCTAACAGCTGGATGCTCAATGGCTGACATGGCTCAAACAGATGATGTTTTAGATTGCTGGGATGATTTGATGGAACTCATGACTGTTGATGATATTACACCTATGGCATATATGAATTCTACGGCTGATATAAAGTCATTATGTGGAAAAAACGGGGGAGTTATCTGTACTTCATCTAATGCTAAACAGATATTTGACTGGGCTTATAAGCAAAGAGATAAAATTCTATTTTTACCTGACCAGCATTTAGGTCGCAATACAGCTGTCAATATGGGGATAGATTTATCAGAAATAATTGTTTGGGATCCCTTTAAGCCACTTGGTGGAAACACTAAAGAGGAAATCGCAAACTCAAAACTTATTCTTTGGAAAGGGCATTGCTCAGTACACACAAGGTTCTCTACCGCACAAATTGATAAGGCTCGTGAAGAAGATCCTGACATAAATATTATTGTTCATCCTGAGTGCACTTTAGATGTTGTCCAATCTGCTGATTATTATGGCTCAACAGAATATATTAAGAAGATTATCGACGAAGCTGAACCCGGTACTTCTTGGGCAATAGGGACAGAAATAAGTATGGTTAATCGACTATCAGAAGAAAATCCAGACAAAAAAATATTCTGCCTAGATTCAATAGTATGCCCATGTTCAACTATGTACAGAATTCATCCTGCATATTTATCATGGGTATTAGATGGTTTGCTGGAAAACAAAGTTATTAACCAAATAAAAGTACCAGATAATGTAAGAAAATATTCGAAAATATCTTTAAATCGAATGTTGGAACTAAACTAACAAAATTCTATTCTAAGTTACTATTATGCAGATAACCAAAGACATAGAAACTTTAATTGATTTAGCCATATCCGAAGACTACATATCAGGCGATCCAACTACAAAATCATTAATAAATTCTTCAGATTCAGGGTCAGCTATCATAGTTTCAGATCAAGAAGGTGTATTAGCTGGGATCGACGTTGCTTTATTCGTCTTCTCTAAATTTTCATCAATAACAAGCACTAAAGTATTATTATCTGATGGTGATAATTTAAAAAAAGGATCACAGATAGCCCGTATTGAAGGTTCTTTATCTAGTATATTAAGCGCTGAAAGGACCGCCTTAAACTTTCTTCAACTTTGCAGTGGAGTCGCAACAGAAACATCAAAATACGTTGAAGCCATTCATGGAACAAAATCAAAAATTGTAGATACAAGAAAAACAATACCTGGATTTAGAAGACTTCAAAAATATTCTGTTCAAGTCGGTGGAGGATACAATCACAGACATAACCTTAGCGATGGAATACTAATAAAAGACAATCACATTACAGCATTTGGAGGCTCTATAGCCAATACAATAAAGGCTGCTAAAAAAAATGCTGCTCATACACTAAAGATAGAGATTGAAGTAGAAACTTTAGAGCATGTTCAAGAAGCTCTCGATGCTAAAGCCGATATAATCATGCTTGATAATATGAGTACAAACATGATGACTGAAGCGGTTAAATTGTGTAAGGGGCAAGCAGTTACTGAAGCATCTGGCGGCATTACTTTGTCTACTGTAAGGGAAATCGCAGAAACTGGAGTTGATATTATATCAATTGGAGCAATTACTCATTCCGCCCCTAATTTAGATATCAGTCTAGATATTACTTCATTATAGAATCGATCATAATCGTAACAGGGCCATCATTTATTGATTTAACATCCATATTAGCCTGGAATATTCCTGTGGAAATACTAATTCCTTTTCGCTTAAATTTTTCCACAATATTGTCAAACATAGACTTAGCCTCTTCGATTCCCATTGCTTCAATAAAACTAGGCCTACGACCTTTTTTAATATCTGCATAAAGAGTAAACTGACTGACTAATAATATTTCTCCAGGATAATCAGAGACAGAAATGTCAAACTTACCTTCATCATTTGAAAATACTCTTAATGATAGGGTTTTATCTACAATATAATCCATATCCTTTTCGGTATCGGAAATAGAAAATCCAACGTAACATAGAAGCCCTGTATTTATTGATGAAACAAGATTACCATCTACTTCAACAGAAGCCGAATGAACCCTTTGAAGAAGTAGCCTCAAATTTAAGATTCCGAAGACGATTTAGTGGAGGTAGAGTTATCTTTCTTTTTATCCGATGTAGCATTTTTTGATGCTTTAGAATCATCATTAGATTTGGACTCTTTATTAGGTGACCCTTCAGTTGAAGGAGTATCTTTTGCAGGCATCCCTGAAGAACTTCCTTTCTTACCATAATCATTAACATACCAGCCACCACCTTTAAACACGATAGGAACAGCAGAAAATTGTCGCGTGGCAATTTCACCACATCCGTCAACAATACATGGTTGATCAACATCATCACTGAATTTTAGTCGTAGCTCAAAAGAAGCTTCACATTTCTTACAAATATAATCGTAAGTAGGCACTTTACTTTTTCCTCCAACAAAAATTTCCAAATAAAAAGCAGCCCCTAAGACTGCAATAGATTTACAATATGATAACAAATTTTAAATATTATTTTCTAATTCTAGCACCCATGAAGAATAAATTTTTTCCATATTTGTATCTATCAAGTCATTTATAATAAATTTATCTTCCTTAACTATACCCAATTCGCAATATGGCAAATCAGATGATTTACATATCTTTATTAATTTATCCAAGTTATCTTTTTTTACAGATACTACTATTCTGGATTGCTGTTCCCCAAATAAAGCTGTATCCCACCTGTCTTCTATTTCGAAAGTGCCATAAAACCCTAAGTTACCTAATATAGCTGATTCCGATAATGTCACCGCAAGGCCACCATTTGAACAATCATGGGCAGATTCTAACAATCTTGCATCTATTAAATCTCTACAAACTTTTTGTAAATTTACTTCTAAATCTAAATCTAATTTAGGAAGTCCAGCTACCAATGAATGTATCAATGATAGATATTCGCTACCAGCTAAAGAATCAAGATTTGAAGAAACTTTATTGTCTCCAAGCAATAAAACAATATCATTTATATTCTTAAATGCAGGAGTGCAATGGTTTAAAACATTCTCTGTTAAACCAACTGCTCCGATAATCGGGGTTGGATATATTGCAGTACCATGAGATTCATTATACAAACTGACATTCCCACTTATCACAGGAGATTCAAAAGCTAAACTCGCATCAGCTATACCTTTAATACATTCTTCTAATTGGTAATACACATCTAATTTTTCTGGGTTTCCAAAATTCAAACAATTAGTTAAAGCTATTGGGGTAGCTCCAGTACATGAAATATTCCTACATGATTCTGATACTGCAATAAGAGCCCCGATATAAGGATCTAAATAGCAAAGCCTACCATTTCCGTCTGTAGATGCAGCCAAACCTTTTTTAGTACCTTTTATACGAATTAAGGCGCCATCATTACCTGGAGGAATTACAGTATTAGTTTGTACTTGATAATCATATTGTTTAAATATATGTTCTTTATTAGAAATGTTAGGGTCAGACAATAAAATCTGCAAAACCTGAAGTGGAGATAAGTCAGGAGTAGAAACAGTTTTCAAGTCATAGTTTTGAGCATCAGATACATCTTGAGACTTTAACCCATCCAGTTTATATAAAGGCGGACTAGTTAATATATCAACAGGAAGTTGAGCTTTCAGTTCATTTTTATCAAATATCTTAACTTGTGTTTCTTTGATTGTAGTACCTATAACGCTACTTTCAATATCCCATCGATTAAATATTTCATTAACTTTGTCCAAGTTTTCAGGTTTAATTGATAGTAACATTCTCTCTTGTGTCTCAGATAACATAACTTCATATGGTTCCATGCCCGAGTCTCTTCTAGGTATATTATCAATGTTTATTTCTATCCCTACTCCACCGTTTGAGGCACTCTCAACTGCAGCACTAGTCAGTCCTGCCGCCCCTAAATCCTGTAACCCTTCAATAAGACCTACTTTTGCAACTTCTAAACAAGCTTCTATTAATATCTTTTCTAAAAATGGATTTCCAACTTGAACAGTAGGCCTCAATTCTCGTTCTTCTTCAAAAGTTCTAGATGCTAAGCCCGATGCTCCATGAATACCATCTCTACCAGTTCCTGACCCAACAAGCAATAATAAATTCCCAGGTGGTCCAGCTGTTGCCTTTAAAAGTTCATCTTTTTCTAACAATCCTATACACATAGCATTCACTAAAGGATTACCGGAATAAGATTTATCAAAAACAGTTTCCCCGCCAATATTCGGAATGCCAATACAATTACCATATCCAGATATACCTGCAACCACTCCATTTAGCAGAAATAGATTTCTTGAATCCGATAAATCTCCAAATCTCAAAGAATTCAACAATGCAATTGGTCTTGCCCCCATAGCAAATATATCTCTTATTATCCCCCCTACCCCAGTAGCTGCACCTTCATAAGGTTCAATTGCAGAAGGATGATTATGAGATTCTATTTTGAAAACAATTGCTAATCCATCTCCAATATCCAATACTCCAGCATTTTCTTCACCAGCTCCAACAAGGAGCCTAGGACTTTCAGTTTTAAACATTCTTAATAAAGGTTTCGAATGTTTATACCCACAATGTTCACTCCAAAGAGAACCAAACAAGCCGAGTTCTAAATAATTAGGTTCCCTTCCAAGGCGATCTACAATTAATGAATATTCATCTTCACTTAACGCTAAATCATCTAATGTTTGTTTGGTAAATTTCATAAATTTTTATCGCCTATAAATTTATCTCAAATATTTCCTAACCCAACAACAATAATTCCCACTAACACCAATAAAGCTCCTAAAACAGTTTTATATGTAATTCTTTCTATATTCCTTAAAAATATAGCTGATAACCCTATAGTAAATAAAGGGTAAGCAGAAACAACAGGAGAAACAACTATTACAGGTATCAAACTTAATGCCATGTACCATGAAGATACCCCAAAGCCTGTTGTAAGTCCTGACAATATCAAAAATCCATATGTCGATTTAACCGAGTTTTTTATGTTTTTAGGGAATGTGTATCCAAAAAATAATGTCATCAACAAAAACCCAAACAAAAACCCAAACCCTGTAGCAACCATAGGATGTGAATCCTCAGCAACTTTCTTTCCTAGAACTCCCAGTCCCCCATATATAGCAGATGCAGCTATACCTGCCATGTAACCAGAATAGGATGCTAGTCGACTTTCCGTTCTAACAGTTTTAGGTTTAGATAGATAACTATCTATATCAACAACCGTAGGAGCTGGGGTACCAGACCACATACTAACGATTTCAATCATCTATCAGTCACCACTAATATCACTCCAAATATAATCGCTAGAGTCCCTAATGCAATGTATATATTTAAAGACTCTCCTGCAAAAGCTACAGCGAATATCGCTGCAAATATTGGACTTGTAGAAACTATAATTGCAGATTTAGAGGGGCCAATTGCATTAATTGATATATTATTCATTAACCTGCCCCCAGGATAGTTAATAAATCCTATCAATAAAAACCAAAGGAATATCCCGCCAGATAAGCCAGATATAATAGACCAATGAAAAATAAAAGCTAATGATAAAGTAACTAATGCAGCAGGTATTATCAATACTGCAGTTGCAAATGGTGGAGATATACGCGACATTCCCATTTTCGCAAATACCGCACTTCCGGCAAACCCTAAAGCTGCACATAATGCAAATAGCATTCCTATAATCAAAAGGTATCCCCTTCAATAAATGAATCGACTATAGACCCAAATATCAGTTCGCCGTCTATACCGCCAAGCAAAGGGTCACAGCATCTCTCAGGATGCGGCATCATACCCAATACATTTCCTTTAGCGTTGGTAACACCAGCAATATTATTCAAGGAGCCATTAGGGTTACCTTGGCTTGTAACTTTTCCATCCGAATCGCAATATCTAAACGCAACTTGCCCATTGGCTTCTATATTTTTTAATGTGATCTCATCTGCATAAAAATTACCTTCGCCATGCGAGATAGGAATTTTAATAATCTTGTCTTCTTTAATTCTTGAGGAAAATATTGAATTACTTTTTTCCGTCTTCAAATTGGTCCAATCACATCTAAACTGTAAATGGTCATTACGCCTTAAAACTCCCGGTAGTAATCCAGCTTCACAAAGTATTTGAAATCCATTGCAAATACCAAAAACAATCTTACCTGAATCAATAAAGTTTGGAAGTTCTTGCATAACTGGAGAAAATTTAGCTATTGAACCACATCTTAAGTAATCTCCATAAGAAAATCCTCCAGGAAGTATTAAGCAATCATAAGACGAAATATTTGTCTCTTTATGCCATACATAATCAACATCTTGATTCAAAACATCAGCAATCACGGTATAGCAATCTACATCGCTCCACGTACCAGGGAATACTACAACTCCAAACTTCAAAACTTATAAATCCTTAAGTTTTGAAGTTACAATAGAATTTATAATTTTACCGTCTGCTCTACCACGAACTTTAGGCATAACAGCCCCCATAACCTTTCCCATATCAGAAGGTCCTGTTGCTCCAATCTTATCAATAACATCAGAAATAATATTTAATACTTCCGACTCAGATAACTGTTCCGGCAAATATCCAGAAATGATTTCCAATTCTGATTTCTCTTTATCCTCTAAGTCTTTTCGGCCAGCTTCTGCAAAAGCTTCAATACTATCTTTCCTCTGTTGTGATTGCTTAGTGAGTACAATCAATATCTCTTCTTCAGTTAAGTCTGATCTTTTAGCTATTTTGGCATTAGCTATTTCCGATAAAAGCGTTCTCAAAACTGTACGCTTTAGGGCATCTTTACTCCTAATAGCATCTTTAAGATCATCATTGAGTAGTTCAATAATAGGCAATGTTCATCTCCATTTTTAAAAGATAATTAATCTCTGTGAATTGAGTATAAATAGGGCTGTTCACAGCGTCAAGAAAGTCATAATTTAAGAATTCAATGTTTGTATCGCTTGATCTAATCGGAATAAAGTTAAATCTTTACCCAGGATCTCAATTGACTTAAATAATTGTGGGGACGCATCCTGAGCAGTAATTGCAAATCTTATACTCCCTAAAAAATGTCCTAATTTAATGTTGTTTTCTTTAGCAAAAGTTCTAAGTGATTCTTCTATGTTATCTTCCCAAAAGTCATCTATATTGTTTAATAAGCTTACAGCTTGATTCAATATATTCTTAGTATCTTCAAGATCAAGTCCCTTCTGGATTAGTTGAGTAGGCGTATACACTATTTTATCTTTGAATAAAAATGCAATAAATGGTGCTGCATCTTTTAAAGTTTTTATCCTATCTTGGATTAATATAACTATTTCTTTAGTTTCATCAATACTAGGAATTCGATCTAATTCTTCAGGAGGGTAATCAGACCAATATTGATATAAACAATCAGCCAATTTATCTACATCCATTCTTCTTAAATAATGGCCATTCATCCAATCTAGTTTTTCTATATCAAAAACTGCACCCGAATCATTAACTCTATCTATAGAAAAATGGTTAATAATTTGATCTCGTGAAATTATTTCTGTTTCCCCATCTAATGACCATCCTAAAAGACTGAGGAAATTTACCATAGCATCAGGAATATATCCTTTTTCTTTATAGTCTAAAACAGACGTTGCTCCATGCCTTTTACTCAACTTAGATTTATCTGGGGCGAGAATGTACGGAAGATGTGCATAAATAGGAGGCTCCCAACCCAAAGATTTATAAAGTTGAATATGCCTTGGAACACTTGGAAGCCATTCCTCACCTCTAAAAACGTGTGTTATATCCATATAATGGTCATCTACCACCGATGCCAAATGATAAGTAGGGAACCCGTCACTTTTAATTAAAATAAAATCATCGACGTCTTGATTAGGAAATTCTACATGCCCTCTAACAGCATCATCTATTGCGGATATACCTTCTAAAGGCATTGAAAATCGAATCACATAGCTTTTGTCTACAATGTCTTCATTAGAATTCTTACAATGTCCGTCGTATCCCAGCTTAGAAGATTTATTTTTTTTCTGTTCTTCTCTTAAACTTTGCAATCTTTCAGAAGAGCAATAACACTTATAAGCCTTATTATTTTCCAACAAAATTTGAGCTGTTTTCTGATAATAATCTAGTCTTCGAGATTGAACATAAGGTCCGTATTTACCATCTTTCCCTAGTCCTTCATCCCAATCTAATCCAAGCCAATTTAAAGAAAGTTTTTGTAAATCCATAGCTTCATCTATTTTTCTAGCTTGATCAGTATCTTCTTCACGAACTATAAACTCACCTCCTAAACTTCTAGCAAATAGCCAATCAAATAAAGCCGTTCTCAAATTTCCCAAATGAGGTTCCCCTGTTGGGCTAGGAGCATACCTTACTCTAACTTTAGAACCTGTCATTAAAACCTTATCCTTAAAATACGTTATCTAATTAAATCAAGAAAAGCTTGAAGATCATATGGTAAATCTGACGTGAATTGAACCATTTCACTAGAAGCAGGATGGTAAAATTCTAAGAAATGTGAATGCAAAAATTGCCTATTAATCGAAGTATGCATAAGTCCATAAATAGAATCACCTACAATAGGCAATCCTATGGAATCAAGATGAACTCTAATTTGGTGTGTTCTCCCTGTAATAAGTTTAATCTCCAAAAGATTGAACTCTCTAATGGACTCTAGTAATTTAACACTCGTTAGTGCATATTTACCGTCCTCTACGACAGTCATTTTTTTTCTATTATGTGGATCTCTTGCGATCGGAGCCTCAATAAATATTTCCTGATCAGGCATATGCCCCTTTACCAAAGCAATATAGATTTTATTTACCTTTCTATCCGATATTTGAGTTGAGATATTTACATGTGCATTACGATTTTTAGCTACTACCAGTAACCCTGAAGTATCTTTATCAAGTCTATGGACTATTCCTGGGCGATCTGCACTACCAACATTAATGATTTCTGGGTATCGTGAGATCAATGCATTTACAAGTGTCCCAGAATGATTCCCAGCCCCAGGGTGCACAACAAGTCCAGCAGGTTTGTCTACAACTATAATATCCTGGTCTTCATATACGATATCTATTGGAATGTCTTCAGGTTCCACTGAAACAACTTCTTCATAAAAAGAAACTTCAATTAATTGTCCAGCTTTAACGCTCGTGGACGGAGATGCTACAATCCCATCCACTCTCACATTCCCCAAATTAATAAGTTTTTTTATATGAGACCTTGTTATGCCGTCTACATTATCAGCAATAAATTTATCTATACGGGGTACAAGAATCTCTGGATGTAAAACAATAATATCTGGATCTATCACATATTCCTCAAATAGAACTTTTCTTGTTAGGAAACAAAATTGAAAATCCTAACACAACCATACCGACTGAAATTGACGAATCAGCTATATTGAAAACTGGCCACCAACCTACACTAATGAAATCAACAACTGCACCGTTAATAATTCTATCAATCAGATTGCCAACAGCACCACTAAAAATCATTACTAGCCCTAACTTATAGAAATCACTTTGACCTTCTGATCTTAAAAAAAGATATAGTACTAATGCTATTCCAACAAAAGAAAAGATAATCAATATATCCGTAAAGCCTTGAAATAACCCAAAGGCAGATCCGGTATTTAAGACATAAACAAGTCTTAAAAAACCTTCTTCTGGCAAAGCCTGGCCTAAGTACATATTGGTAGTGACAATCCATTTAGTTATTTGATCTAATATAAGTATCAAAATAGAAATAGCATAAAAAGCTTTATTTTTTTGCCTTAGCATATTCCCCTCACTCATAAAATTATTATTTAATTATAAGTCTACATATCAAATATAA
>CETH01042282.1_pt1 | contig 33794 bp, 29 predicted proteins | sample 361461 | NCBI WGS metagenome assembly CETH01 (sample SAMEA2622695, study PRJEB7988) | marine metagenome | isolation source: saline water (ENVO:00002010), including
AAAGCAAACAATCAACATAGGTAAGGCCAAGATCAGAAAGGCCTAAAAAAGATTGTTGAACTAGCCAATATGTTCCAGTTCCAACTGCAAAGGTTGAGAACACAACTCCGAAACTCGCCAAAAGTATTATTGTAAGTTTATCTTTAAGAAGCTCATGTACATCTATGCTGAGTGCTCCAGCAAAAAGGAGAAATGGTAACATTACGTTAATGAGTAGTAAATCAAAATCAAATTGTTTAGTTAAAGTGCTAGCTGCTTCTAGAAATTCCGGAAAGATTAACCCAACAATTAGGACAACAAAAGACAGGACAATTGCAAGAATCATTAAACCAATTGTTTGGGGTAATTTCAGAAATCTTAAATTGATAACTGAAAAAACCGAGGCTAATAAAAGAAGGACAGTGGAAAGTTCTAATATATCCATAATAGTATTTCTCTACGCTTTGGCTAAATATAGTAAATTAATCTAAAACAAAACTGGCGAAAAATTAATTTTGAGATAATTTATGAATGTATTTACCTATGATATCAAATTCAAGATTTACTCTACTACCTTTTTTAATATTTTTAAATGTAGTGTTTTCATAGGTATGAGGAATTATAGAAACAGAGAAGCTATTTGTTTTTGAATTGATTACGGTAAGGCTAACACCATCAATGCTTATGGAACCTTTTTCAACAGTCATATTTTTATTTATTGGATCATATTCAAAAGTAAAAATCCAACTTCCATCTTTTTTTAAAGCTCTCGTACATTTTGCTATTTGATCTACATGACCTTGAACAAAATGCCCGTCTAACCTTGAGTTTGCCTTAAGAGATCTTTCAAGATTTACATAGTCCCGAATCTTTAAATCACCTAAAGTAGATTTCATCAAAGATTCCTCAACAGCTGTAACCTTGTGAAATAATTTTGAAAAAGCCACAACAGTTAGGCATATTCCATTATGAGAAATGCTTTGTCCTATTTTAAGCTCCTTGGAGATTGAACTTTTGATTGAAATGTCAAGATTTCCATTCTTTTTCTCAATTTTTATAACCTCTCCAAGTGTTTCTATTATTCCTGTAAACATGAATGAAATTGACTATTTTTATTGCAAAATTATAATAATTTGAATCAATTTAAAGCTCATCAAAAGATTAAAGTTGGAATTTCTACAGGAGACCCCAATGGTGTAGGGATAGAGATTATTTTGAAAATTTTTCAAGACAAAGATATTTTTGAATTATTTACACCAATTGTTTTTTCATCCATGAGAATTCTGTCAGATCAGAAAAAGCATTTTAAATTAAAGACGGAGCTAAATTCTATTGAAAATATAAATCAGCTGCCTAGTCAAAAATTAAATGTTATTGAAATAGCTAGCAAGAATTATAAAATATCTTTTGGAGAACCATCAAAAGAATCAGGAGAAATTGCCTTGAATTCTTTTACAGAAGCCACAAATGCTTTGAAAAATGGGGATATAGATATACTCCTAACTGGACCCTTTGATAAAAGTACTGTTATTGGACAAAACTATAATTTTTTAGGACACACAGAGTATTTGAATCAAGAGTTAAATGGAGAGGCTATGATGATTATGGTATCAAGTCAAATAAAAATTGCTTTATTAACTGAACATATACCTATAGCTAGGGTGTCAATTATTTTATCGGAAGAAAGATTAAGGAAAAAAATTAAACAATTATCAAAAACTTTGAGATTAGATTTTAGAATTAAAGATCCAAAAATAGCAGTTTTAGGATTAAATCCGCATGCAGGTGACAATGGATGTATTGGGGATGAAGAAGAGAATATCATAAAGCCAGTTGTAAAAGATTTTGTTATGAAAGGATTAAATATTTCTGGACCATTTTCTTCAGATGCTTTTTTTGGCAATAAGCAACATTTAAAATATGATGCCGTTTTAGCAATGTATCACGACCAAGGACTTATCCCCTTTAAAACAATGTCATTTGAAGAGGGAATAAATTTTACTGCTGGATTAGATAAAATAAGAACTTCTCCAGATCACGGCACAGCCTATGATATTGCTGGGAAAGGAATAGCAAAAACTAATTCTTTCAGACAATCTTTTTTTATGGCTAGAAAAATTTTTCTGAATAGAAAGATGGATAAAATTTAGTTTTTAATAAATTTGCCTTCCTAAACTTTAAAAAGATGAAAAAGGTATCAAAATATATGATCCCTTTCAGAGGATTAAAAGACGGAATTCATTTTTTTGAGTTTAATATTGATAATTCGTTTTTTGAGAAGTTAAATTTTTTTGATTTCGGTGATGCTAAATTAGATCTAAATATAACTCTAGATAAGAAATCAAGTATTTTAACGCTTAAGTTTGATTTTAATGGATTTGTAAAATTATCATGCGATTTGACAACAGAATCTTTTGATTATAATCTAAAAACTGATTTTAGGCTTGTTGTTAAATTTGGAGAAGTAGAAAAATATGATGGAGATGAAATATTAATTCTTCAAAATGGCGCGAGTCAAATAGATATTTCACAGTATATTTATGAAACAATAATTTTAGCAATACCTCAAAAAAAAATTCATCCTGGAGTAATTGATGGCACTTTAAATTCTGACATAATTAAAAAACTAAGAGATTTACAACCAAAAAACAAAAAAAAATTAAATAAAAAAATTGATCCTCGATGGGTCAAATTGAAAGATTTATTATAAAATAGTTATAATGGCACATCCAAAAAGAAAAATATCCAAAACAAGAAGAGATAAGAGAAGAACTCATTATAAAGCTTCAAATCAGCAATTAGCAACATGTCCCAACACTGGTGAAGATCACCTTTATCATCGAGCTCATTGGCATGATGGTAAATTATATTATCGGGGCAGGGTTCTTATTGATAATACTGAAACCGCCGATACAAACTAATACACTTTCCAGGTATTTTGTTTTGGTATCAAAACTATGTTACTTTTGTTATTATAGAATATAAAACATGGATTTAAAAGAAATTCAAAACCTTATTAAATTTGTTGCAAAAGCTAAAGTAAATGAAGTCAAGATAGAAAGGAAAGACTTTAAAATTACTATTAAATCTAATTCTGCAACAAAGCTAATTAAGCCAGTCGAAACCTCTCAAATTAATTTCAAAGAAGAAATTCAAGACGAGCAGGTTGACCCAATAACCAAGAGCCTTCCTGAAGTTCCCGTTGAAGAAAAAACTGATTATGAAGAAAACTTAATAACGATTAAATCTCCGATGATAGGAACCTTTTACAGAAAGCCTTCACCTGAAAAAGGGGTTTTTGTAGAAGTTGGAGACAATATTAAAGAAGGAGATGTTTTGTGTGTTATTGAAGCCATGAAACTTTTTAATGAAATAGAATCAGATGTTTCTGGCAAAGTAGTAAAAGTATTAGCTGATGATGCCTCTCCTGTTGAGTTTGAACAACCTTTGTTCGTGATTGAAAAATCTTAATTTTTTGTAATGTTTAAAAAAATATTGATTGCTAATCGTGGGGAGATTGCAATGCGACTAATCCGTACTTGTAAAGAGATGGGCATAAAAACAGTTGCAGTTTATTCAACAGCGGACGAGGAGAGTTTGCATGTAAGATTTGCTGATGAAGCTGTTTGTATAGGGCCACCCCCAAGCTCTGATTCCTATCTTAAGATGTCCAATATTATTGCTGCAGCTGAGATTACAAATGCAGATGCTATACATCCAGGGTATGGTTTTTTATCTGAAAACTCACAATTTTCAAAAGTTTGTGAAGAGCATAAGATTAAGTTTATTGGAGCTTCTTCAGAAATGATTGAAAAAATGGGTGATAAATCGGCAGCTAAAGAAACAATGAAGCAAGCAGGTGTACCTACTATTCCAGGATCTGATGGGATTATAGATTCACTGGGAAGTGCTAAAGAGCAGGCTAAAGAGATTGGATATCCAGTTATGTTAAAAGCAACAGCTGGAGGAGGGGGAAAAGGAATGAGAGTTGTTTTAAAGCAAAAAGATCTTGAAAAAGCATGGGAAAGTGCTCGGCAAGAAGCCTCTAATTCTTTTGGAAATGAAGGGATGTACATTGAAAAACTTATTGAAGAACCAAGGCATATAGAAATTCAAATAGTAGGCGATTCATATGGAAAAGCTTGTCATTTATCTGAAAGGGATTGTTCAATCCAAAGGAGGCATCAGAAATTAACAGAGGAAACACCCTCACCTTTTATGAACGATACATTAAGGGCAAAGATGGGAGAGGCAGCTGTAAAAGCTGCTGAGTATATTAAGTATGAAGGCGCGGGAACTGTTGAGTTTTTAGTTGATAAAAACCAGAATTTTTATTTCATGGAGATGAATACAAGAATTCAAGTTGAACATCCAATAACGGAGCAAGTTATAGATTTTGATTTAATCAGGGAACAAATTTTAGTTGCATCAGGTGTTAGAATTTCAGGTAAAAATTATATTCCAAAGCTTCACTCTATCGAATGCAGAATCAACGCTGAGGATCCATTTGATAATTTTAGACCTAGCCCTGGTAAAATTTCAACTCTACATTTTCCTGGCGGTCACGGAATAAGATTAGATACTCATGTTTATAGCGGGTATACTATACCTCCTCATTATGATTCTATGATTGCTAAATTAATTACAACTGCTCAGACTAGAGAAGAAGCAATTAGTAAAATGAAGAGAGGTTTAGATGAGTTCATTATTGAGGGAATAAAGACTACAATACCGTTTCATTCAAAATTAATGGAACACCCAGATTATCTTTCAGGAAACTATACAACAAAATTTATGGAAGATTTTTCAATGGATTGATTCAATAAATTAACCTTTTTCTTTAACAATAAATTTATTTTTTATTGAGTAAGTATTCTAAAATTTGAATTGTATTTGTGGCAGCACCTTTCCTTAGATTATCTGCTACAATCCACAAATTTAAAGAGTTTTCGCAAGAAAAATCTCTTCGTATTCTTCCAACATAAACATCATCTTTACCTTTTACAGTAATTGGCATTGGGTAACTATTATTTTTTGGATCATCTTGAACTACAACGCCAGGTGCATTATTAAGAATTTTCTTTATATCGTTTATTTCAAATGGCCTTTTCAGTTCTAAATTTACAGATTCACTGTGTCCCCCAATTACAGGAACTCTAACTGCGGTAGCAGAAATTCCAATTTCATTAGTATCAAGAATTTTGTAAGTTTCTCTTTCTAATTTTAATTCTTCTTTGGTATAACCATCTTGATCGAAAGAATCACATTGCGGAAGAGCATTTTGAAAAATTGGATGAGGATATATCATTTCCCCTCTTTTACCAATAGATTCGTCTTCTAATTGATTTATTGCCTTTTGTCCCGTTCCTGTAACAGATTGATAGGTTGAAATGATTGTTCGTTTAATTTCATATTTTCTGTGAATTGGATTTATAACCATTAGCATCTGTATTGTGGAGCAGTTCGGATTTGATATAATTCTATCTTTTTTGCTTAGTACATGGCCGTTAATTTCGGGGATTACTAGTTTTTTTGAATTATCCATTCTCCAGGCAGATGAGTTATCAATCACTGTTGAACCAATTTCGGCAAATTTGGGGGCCCACTTTAAAGAAACATCACTACCTGCTGAAAATAAAACATAATCAGGGTTTTTATCAAAAGCATTATCAATACTAACAACAAAGTATTTCTTATTTGCAAAATTAATTTTTTTACCGACTGATTTTTCAGACGCTACAGGAATTATCTCTGAAATGGGCAGGTTTTTTTCTTCTAGAACATTTAGCATTTCTTTTCCAACTAATCCCGTTGCACCAATAATGGCAATTATCATTTTTAAAATTTTTACAAAAATAATCTTTATTTATTCCTTGACAACTATAAAATCAGCTTAAAAAAACCCTCTTAACCCTGGGCCCAATACTAGCTATTAGCTCATAAGGAATTGTTTTGTTTTTCTTAGAGAAATCATTTGCAGAATTTAGCTGTCCAAAAATTTCAACTTCGTCTCCTTCATTACAGAGAATGTTACCAATATCAATCATCAACATGTCCATGCATATATTTCCAACAATATAGGCTTTCATTCCATTTACATTTACCCATGCATTTGAATTGGAATAACCCCTTGAGATTCCGTCAGCGTGCCCTATTGGCAAAACAGCTACTTTAGTATCTTTTGAGGCTTTCCAACCAGAATTATATCCTACTAAGTCTCCTTTTTTAACTTTGTGTATTTGGGTAATTATACTTTTAAGTTTTGCAATTGGTTTAAGTTTTTTATCCCAATCATTATTGTTTGCATATCCGTGAAAGCCTATGCCGATTCTAACAGCATCATATTGAAGATTTGGATAATTGAAAATTCCAGAAGTATTTAGAATATGAAAATCAATATCTCTATTTCCATTATTTTCATGACTTTTTTTAATTTTTTCAAAAGAGATAATTTGATTTTCACAAGCTTCATTTGGTTTTTGGGATTCACTTTCTCCAAGATGGGAATAGATACTTTTTATCATGAAAGGAGAGTTTTTAATTTCCTGTTCAATCCAAATTATATCATCAGTGGAAAATCCTAATCGATTTAATCCAGTATTATATTTTATGTGGACAGGATAATTTTTTATTTCTTTTTCTTTTATAATATTTTTAAAAGAGGACCATATTTTTTTACTGTAAAGGCTTGGTTCTAATTTATTTTTAATTAGTTCAGGCAAGTTTAATATTTGGGGATAGAAGACAATTATAGGAATTTTTATATCTAATTTTCTTAAGTTTATACCCTCTGGGGTATACCCTACGGCTAAAATATCTATGCCAAGAGAAATTAGTTTTTTAACAATTTTTAATTGGCCACTACCATATGCATCAGCTTTTACAACTCCTATAATTTTTGTTTTCTTATTCAACAAAGATTTAAGAATAATAAAATTATGTTCAAGTTTTTTTAAATCAATTTCTAGTCTATTCAAATTATTTTTTTTTAGATCTATTCATAGCTTTATAAAAAGCCTCTCTACTCATTGGTTCATAAATTTCTTTCTCTCCAAGTAGGATCAAATCCTTTTTCTTAGATTTTCTAAAACTATAGAGTGATGGATTACCGGTTTTTGTACAAACACCTCGTACTTTTAAAATATTTTCAGCTATTGCCATTAATGAAGGCATAGGGCCAAATGGTTTGCCTTCAAAATCCATATCTAAACCTGAGATTATTACCCTTGTTCCTTTATTTGCAAGATAATTTGCTACATCAACTATTTTATCATCAAAAAATTGACATTCATCAATTGCAATAATTTCATAATTTTCAGCCAGCGGGATAATTTCTTTTGAATAATTTACACATGTTGCACTTATTTCATTTAAATCATGGGAAATAATTTGATTTTTTTTATTTCTTTTATCCATGCATGGCTTAAAAACACATGTTTTTTTATTTGCTAATTCAGCACGTTTAATACGTCTAATTAGTTCCTCTGTTTTACCAGAGAACATTGACCCACAAATAACTTCTATTGAGCCAAAAGGGGTCTTACTATTTACTGGATTTTCTAAAAACATTTTGTAATTTTCAAATAAAAATTTAAGCAAACTTAAACATTTCGCTTTTATGTTAGACAAACTTGAAATAGAACTAAAAAAAATTGCAAAAAAAATTTTAAGCTCAAATGAGTCTATTGATTTGGATCAAATCTCTAGGGACATTCTAGTTTTATATGAAAAAATTATTATATACAAACATTCCACTATAAAACAGCCAAATATTTTAAAAGCAAATGAATTCATAAAAAACAAAGAATTTGAGATATCAAAAAAAACTCTAGAGGGGAAAATAAATTTAAATGCTACAGGAGAAATCTTTAGTAAGGATAAAATTCAAAAGGAAAATCAGAATAAACAAAACCATAAAATAACAAAGAATTTAAATGATCAATTTGCTAAAGAACTTCAAATAGATCTTAATGATAAAAATGCATTTATTAAACATCTTTTTAATGAAAACGAAACAATTTATGAGCGGTCAATTCAAGAAATTAAGAACTTTGATAATTTTGTCCAAGTCAAAAAAGTTATTGATAGGATAAAGAAATTTCATAATAATTGGGAGGGGAAAGAATCTTATGAAAAAAGATTTATCTATTTACTTCAAAAAAATTTTAGTTAAAAATTAATTTTCTCTATGGGAAAGCTTTATCTAGTTCCAACACCTATCGGAAATCTTGAGGACATTACATTTAGAGCTATAAAAATTTTAAAAAGCGTAGATTTAATATTAGTTGAAGATACAAGAAGGAGTTCCAAATTATTAAACCATTATGGAATTAATAAACCAATAAAAAAATATCATTTATTTAATGAGCACAAAAAATTAACTTCATTTATTTCCGAACTAAAAAAAGAAACATCAATTGCTTTGATTACTGATGCAGGCACACCTTCTATTTCTGATCCTGGCTTTTTATTGGTTCGTGAATCAATAAAAAATGAAATTGAGATAGAATGTCTTCCAGGAGCGACTGCACTTATTCCCGCATTAGTTCAAAGCGGATTTCCAAGTGAAAGATTTGTTTTTGAGGGATTTTTGCCTATTAAAAAAGGCAGAAAAAAAAGACTTGAAGAATTGAAAGAAGAGAGGCGAACAATAATTATATACGAATCTCCTCACAGAATAGTCAAGACTTTAAATGATGTTTTAATATTTTTTGATAATGACCGAATGATCTCAATTTCAAGGGAGATGACAAAAATATATGAAGAGACTTATAGAGGTTCAATCAAATATGCTTTGAATCATTTTAAAAGGGAATTACCTAAAGGTGAATTTGTTATTTGTATTTCAGGAAAATCTAACAAATAATTTTTATGATTTGGAAGCAAAGAAAATTAGAGCCAAAAGAGAATAAAGTTGATCAGCTGATAAAAAGTTTAAGTGTTCAATACGAAATAGCATATTTACTAATTCAAAGAGGAATTAGTGATTTTGACTCAGCAAAGAATTATTTTAGACCTAGTATTGATAAACTCCATGATCCATTCATTATGTTGGGCATGACTAAGGCTGTTAAAAGAATTAACAAAGCAATTCATAATCAAGAAAAAATAATGATTATAGGAGATTATGATGTTGATGGAATAACTGCTGTAACATTAGTTTACTCATATTTAAAAAATTACTTGCCAATCATCTATTATTTACCTGATAGATATTTAGAGGGATATGGTGTATCAAAAAATAGCATCGATCTAGCAAAAAAAGAAGAAATTAATCTAATTATAAGTCTTGATTGCGGAATTAATGCTATAGAAAACATCTCCTATGCAAAGAAAAATAAAATTGATTTTATAGTCTGTGATCATCATATACCTGGAGAAATTTTACCAGATGCTATTGCAATTTTAAATCCAAAGCAAAAAGAATGTAATTATCCTTTTAAAGAACTATCTGGATGTGGTATAGGATTTAAATTAGTTCATGCACTTGAAAAACAAAAAGGGGGAGGTATTAACGATCTGAAATTTTTTTTTGATTTAGTCACAATGTCTATCGCAGCCGATGTTGTTCCATTAATAGATGAAAATAGAATCATAGCATATCATGGCCTTAAACAAATTAAGGAAAAACCAAGACAAGGGATAAAAATCTTTCTTAAAGATATTAAGGGTGAAATTAATATCTCTCATATAGTTTTTACTCTTGCTCCAAGAATTAATGCATCTGGGAGAATGAAACATGCAAAACATTCAGTAGAGTTATTGTTATCTGAAGATAAATCTGAGGCAATCTCAAGAGGAAGATTAATTGAAATGCTAAATACTGAGAGGCGTATTTTAGATAAACAAACTACAATTCAGGCGATAGAACAGATTAAAAAAAATGGAGAGGAACAATCATATACTTCAGTAGTTTATGATAGTAATTGGAATAAAGGGATAATAGGGATTGTTGCGTCTAGAATGATAGAAACTTATAATCGTCCTACAGTAGTATTTACATCATCAGGAGATTATTTAACCGGATCAGTAAGGTCTATAAATGGAATAGATATTTACAGCATTCTTCAGTCTTGTCAAGAGCATATTATTAGATTTGGGGGGCACAAGTATGCAGCTGGCTTGACAATAATGAAAGAGTCTTTTCTCAAATTCAAATCAGCTTTTGAACTGGCTGTAAAAGAAAGAATAGTAGCTAAAGATAATATGCCAACTAGATATTACGATCAGGAAATAACGTTTGATAAAATAACACCAAAATTTTATAGGATTATAGCTCAAATGAGTCCTTTTGGTGAAGGAAATCCTGAGCCTGTTTTTAAAACTTCGAACTGCTTAGATTCAGGAGGGACAAGAATAGTAGGCAAACTGAATGATCATTTAAAATTAGAATTAGTTGATGATTCAGGAAATCATTTTAAAGGGATTGGATTTAAAATGGCAGAAAATTACGAAAAGATTAAAACTCTTAACAGATTTAATATTTTTTATAATGTTAATATTAACGACTTTTTTGGAGAAAAAGAATTGCAATTAAAAATTAAAGGAATACAGTTTTAGTCTTTTTTTGCGTTTAAATAAAATTTTATAAGCTGCTTAGTTGAAGGGTCATAATCCGTGACCCTATTTTTTGACATATCATTATATATTTTGTTAGCAAGTTCTTTTCCTAGTTCCACACCCCATTGATCAAAACTAAAAATATTCCATACTATCCCTTGCACAAAAATTTTATGCTCATAAAGAGCGATTAGAGCTCCTAAATTATATGGAGTTAGTTGCTTTATCATTATAGTATTTGATGGCCGATTTCCATCAAAAATTTTATATGGCGCTAATTTAAAAATCTCTTTTTTTGACAAACCTTTTTTTTCAAGCTCCTTTATAACTTGCGATTTATTTTTTCCAAGCATTAAAGCTTCAGCTTGTCCAAATAGGTTTGAAATTAATTTATCTTGTTGATTATCTTCTTTATGCAGAGATTTAACAAAGCCTATGAAATCTATGGGAATAATTTTAGTCCCCTGATGAAGTAATTGAAAAAAGGCATGCTGTGCATTTGTTCCTGTTGATCCCCATATTATATTGCCAGTCTGATAACTTACCTTTTCCCCATCTCTGTTAATATTTTTTCCATTACTTTCCATACTTGCTTGCTGCAAATAAGACGGAAAGTTTTTCAAGTATTGAGAATAAGGGATTACGGCTTCAGAATCTGCTCCCCAAAAATTATTATACCACACACTTATAAGGGCTAAAATTACAGGAATATTTTTTTTGAACTCAGTATTTTTAAAATGTTTATCCATTGAATAAGCCCCATTTAAAAGTCTTTCAAAATTATTTGGCCCAATAGAGATACATATTGATAGCCCTACAGGCCCCCAAAGAGAAAATCTACCCCCTGTCCAATCAGCTATATGAAAAATATTCTCATCAGCTATCTCAAAGGCCTTTGCTTTTTCTGTGCTAGAAGTAACAGCAATAAAATGTCTCCCAAGGGATTTTATAGAGCTCTTTTGTAAAAACCAATCTTTAATGGTTTTGGCATTAATAATGGTTTCTTGAGTTGTAAAAGTTTTTGAAGCAATTATAAATATTGTTGATTCTGGATCTAAAGATTTTAAGATCTCAAATAAATGATCTCCTTCAATATTAGATATAAAGCGAATGTTAATATCATTTCTATAGAATTTTAATGCCTCATTAACGAAAACAGGTCCTAAATTTGACCCTCCAATACCAACATTTACTATAGTTTTAATTGGTTTGTCAGAAAAGCCTCTCCACTCTTCATTAATTATTTTTTTTGCTAAAGAAAACATCCGTTTTTTATTTTCTTGAATATTGGAGATAATGTTCTCACCATCTACTAGTAAAGTATCTTTTGTTTCAGATCTTAAAGCAGTATGAAGTACAGATCTATTTTCAGTTTCATTTATTTTTTTCCCAGAAAATAGGGCATCTATACTTTCTTTAAGATCAAGCTCCTTAACTAAATCTAATAGAATATCAATGGTAGTAGAATTAATTTTATTCTTTGAAAAATCAACAAAAAAATCTTCCCATGACAACGAGAAACTTTTTTCTCTATCCTTTTCGCTCAAAAAAAGTTCAACAATAGATTTTTTGGACAACTCACTATGATGTGACTTAAGTTTTTCCCATGCATTAGGACAATTTGGGCTTATATTACCTGATAAAAAAGGGTTTTTAATCAATGTTAGAAGTTAAAATTGCAAGATCGGTATATTCATCTCTATACATGTTAGTTTTTGAAATGCAATCTAATTGAAATTTTAGCGGGACTATTTCAGCGAGATATTTATTTTTTAGATTTTCAGAAATTGGCTTTGCTTCAGGCAATTTTTGTCTGAACGGATCAACTTGTCTTCCGTTTTTCCAAAAACGATAACAAACATGAGGACCTGAAGTATACCCAGTCATTCCTACCAATCCAATTACTTCTCCCTGCCTCACTTTAGTTCCTTTTTTAACCATTCTTTTTTTCATATGTAAGTATTGTGTAGTATATGTATTATTATGTTTTATTGTTACATAATTTCCATTTGCTTTGGAATATCTGGATTTGGTTACAACACCATCTGCCGTTGCAAGTATAGGAGTCCCAATAGATGCTGCAAAATCAGTCCCTCTATGTGGGCGAATTTTATTCCCATAATATGATATTCTTCTGCGTAAATTATAACGAGAAGACACTCGGCTAAATTTAACGGGGGCTTTAAGGAAAGCTCGGCGTAGGTTTTTTGCGTTACTGTCAAAATAGTCAATAATTCCATTTAAAGAATCTCTTTTAAAGGCAAAGGCGTAGTGATCTTTTCCAGAATGGGTGAATAATGCAGCATCAACTTTATCAATCCCAATGGATATTGTATCATCTACAAATTTTTCAGTGTAAATAATTTTAAATGAATCTCCTTTTTGCAACCTAAAAAAATCAATAGTCCACGCATAAATATCTGAAAGTAAATATGTTAATTCTTCATTTAATCCATTGTCTATCATTGATTCATATAAGGAATTTTCTATATTCCCGGCCGCTTCTTGTTTAACAATTTTCACTGGTTTAAGCATTTTTTTCCCATATATACTATCTCTAAGGTTAATAACCGTATAACTTTCTATGTCTGGATGATAAATAAAGGTTTTAGCTGCTGGTAAACTATCCTTACTAAATAAAATAGTATATGGGGCTCCTCTTTTTAATTTCCGAACATTTACTTGGTTTTTTATTTTTTGCAATATGTTGTGAACTTCAGGATAATCAATTCCATTTTCTTCTAAAATTTGGCCAAAAGTATCTCCTCTCTTTATTTTTTTTGTAACAACAGAATAATTGTTGAAATTAAATCCAAATTTAATTTTGGAAGGAATAACAGGTTTAACTTTATTTACAAGACTTTCTACTTTTTTTGGGGGGAAAGGCTCTGTACAACCATAAACAGTAAAAATTATTATGGAGCATAAAAGAGATGTATTTAACGTAGTTAGATTCAATTTAATGAAACTTACTTTCTCAAATATCTACAAATAAGGGTAAAGCAACAACAGACATAAAAAAAAGTTATTCAACAATTAATGAACAAAATATTTCAGTTAAAATTTACTAATAAAGGATATTTTAGGCTTTTATAGTTTTCAAGATCTGCTTTTATTGATCCAATAAATAAATCGGCCTGAAGTCTAACTGGGATTTTATTTCTGTCATCTGATACCCATAGAGTTACACTTTCTTGTTCTCTAAATACCCTTCCAGATTGAACAATAGGCCTAAATTTTAGACAGCGTATATTTCCAAATTTTGTTTGTAAAACTTGTTTTCCTAGATATTTAAGTTTGAAAACGTAATTTTCATTATCAAAAAACATATCAATACTAAAACTTTCATTTTTTTTAATTAACTTATTTGGATAAAAGTTTCTTAAGTAATAAAAGGCTGAAATTAAGTCTTGGGTATTTTGTTTAATTGTGAAAGTATTTTTTGTTTTTTTCTTTTTATCATTTACTTCTGCAAGTCTGTTCTGATGTTTAAAAATAATCTCAACATTTTTAGTATATCCCCCTTCATAAATATTTCTTTTAAATAAAAGAGGTTGATTTTTTTCAATACTAAAGTAACTTTCATAATGATCCTCTACTTTAAAGAATAGTCTTGCCAAACCAGTTGTTTTTCCATAACCTTTTGCATGAAAAACAGGTGTTTTTCTTATGGTGTCCCTTGACAATTCTAAAGAGGCGTAACTAGCATTAAAAATACCATAGTAAATTCTAAACTCAAACCATTCTCCTCCTTTAAATGATGATTTAATTTCTTGTGAAAAACATGAAAAATTATAGAATACACAGAGAAGAACAATATGAAAAGTTTTAAGAGAGGTATTCATTTTATAAAATTAGCTAAATCGATTGTTTTATAATTTATTCTTTTTCTATTTCATAAATTTTTCAAATATAATTTTGCCCATTTTGTTTCCTAATAATTCAATTATATCTTTTTCTGATGCTTCCCTTACTCTTTTTAAAGATTTAAATTTATTTAGAAGTTTAATTCTTGTTTTAGGTCCAACACCACTAATTTCATCCAATGTTGATTTTATGCTATTTTTATTTCTAATCTTCCTATGAAGACTGATTGCAAACCTATGAGCTTCATTTCTTATTTGTTGGATTATTTTAAGTGTTTCCGATTTTTTGTCTAAGTAAAGTGGTATTGGGTCTTTTGGAAAAAAAATTTCTTCAAGACGTTTAGCAATTGCTATAATGGTAATTTTTTTATCTAGCCCTAAAACTCTTAAACTTTTTATAGCAGAAGATAATTGCCCTTTACCACCATCAATCACAATAAGTTGAGGAAGAAGCCCATTACTTTTAATTAAATCTTTATACCTTCTGTAGACAACCTCCTCCATAGATTTATAATCATCTGCTCCGATTACAGACTTTATTTTAAAATGCCGGTATTCACTTTTTTTTGGTTTGAGATTCTTAAATACAACACATGAAGCGGCAGGATTTGATCCCTGAATGTTAGAATTATCAAAACATTCAATGTGGATAGGATTTTCAGACATTCTTAAATCTTTTTTTAATTTGCTAGTAATCCTTATTAAGTGTTTTTCAGGATTAGTAATTTTGATCTGTTTTAAGCGCTCAATTCTATATGATTTTGCATTTTTAAGTGACAGCATAATTAATTTTTTTTTGTCACCAAGTTTTGGAACAGTAGCTTTAATTTTTATAGATAAATTAATTTTAAATGGTATTAATATTTCATTAGAAATAGAGTTAAATCTTTTTCTCAATTCGATTATTGAAATTTCTAAAATCCTTTTATCAGATTCATTTAATTTTTTCTTTATTTCGGTAGTATATGATCCAATTATTGAGCCGTGTGAAATCTGCATGAAATTTACATACGAGTAATTTTCGTCAGAAAAAATGGTGAAGACATCAGTATTACTTATTTTAGAATTAACTATTGTTGACTTTGCTTGATATGATGAAACTATATCAAGTTTTTTCTTTATTTCTTGCGCTTTCTCATATTCTCTTTTTGAAGAAAACAATAACATTTCTTTCTTAAAGTCCTTTATAGCATTTTTAAAATTGCCTTTTATTATTGATTTTATCGATTTAATATTTTTATCAAACATTTTTATCTCATTTTCTTCATCTTCAATTTTTAGTAAGTGAATTAACTCATGATTAAAGAAAGGATATAATTCTTTTATCATTTGAATTAAAATTCTGACACTCTTACTGCTCATATATGGGCCAAAGTATTCGCCAGATTTATTTGCAACTTTTCTTGTTAAAAAAATCTTGGGCCTAGGACTTTTTAATATACAAATCCATGGATATGTTTTATCATCTTTAAGTAAAACATTGTATTTCGGCTTTAATTTTTTAATTAAATTATTTTCAAGCAGTAATGCATCAGTTTCTGTTTCAACAACAATATTTTCAATTTTAAAAATTTGTTTAACAAGCAAATTAGTTTTGAAATTCTTTTGGTTAGGTCCGAAGTATGAGCTTACTCTTTTTTTTATGTTTTTTGCTTTACCAACATACAATATACCCCCTTCTTTATTATAAAATTTATACACTCCCGCATTGTTTGGAAGTGTTTTTAATTGGATAGATATTTTGGAAGTCTTCATAATACTGGAATATCGTTTAATTTATTAGGGATTACATATTATTATGATAATTAGGAATTAACCTGATCATCTAAAGCAAAGACCTTTTTATTAAAAAATAATATTATAATTACACCAATGCTAACATAAGTATCTGCAAAGTTGAAAACGTACTGAAAGAATGTATAAGGTTCGCCTCCCCAAAAGGGCATCCAATCTGGCCAATTCCAGCTAACCAATGGGAATTGAAACATATCAACAACACTCCCATAGAAAATAGAGGCATACCCGCCTTCATCTGGTAGAAAGGTTGCAATTTGACCATAACTATGAGAAAATAAAACCCCATAAAAAATGGAATCAATTATATTGCCTAATGCTCCAGCAAAAATTAAAGAAAGAGAAAAAAGAAAAAGTGGGGATGCAACTTTATTCTTAAACGAAATTTTTAGCCAGTATCCAATTGCACAAATAGCAATTAATCTGATCAGAGTTAAAAAAAGTTTTGACAAATTTTCTGACAGAAAAGGCATTAAATCGCTTAATTTAGCACCCATGGCCATACCTTGATTTTCGACGAAAAGTAATTTAAAAAACCCCCAATCAATTATGGGAGTGGTGCCATGTAAATTTAACGGGAAATTTAATTTAATATAAATCTTAGATATCTGATCTATTATAACCAGTATAGTAATTAATATAATTGAATTGTAAGGAGTTATTTTTTTCAATTTAAATGACAAACAAAATAATTTTAGTAAAAATAAAAAATTCTAAAGTCTATTTATGAATTATGTCCCCATTCAGACTATAAATTTTTAAATCAGGATCTTTATTATTTCTTTTCCCCGCTAATTTTACTTTTCCATTAACGCTTTTTGCAGATATGTTTATTTCTCTTTTGTGTATATAAATATCTGCATCAATAGTTTTGACGCTTCCTTTTGATTTAAGATTATAAAGATGACAAGATCCACTTCTTTGAAAGATTTCTAGAAAAGCAATTTTGCCTTCCCCATTTATTTCTGAGTCATTTACATATAGTTCTAGTGAGATTTTTGAATCGAATTTAATTTCAATTTGGGAGGATACAAATTTATGGGCACTTAACTTGTCATTAAATTCATAAAATGAGGGGCTATAATTTTCAGTAAAATAAAGTATTTCTGAATTTAATTTGAATTTTGGAATTACATCATTTCCATATTCCCCATCAGATAAGTATTTGATTTGAACACCATTAAAATTTTCTTTACCAAAAAAAGAGACTTTAGACGCCCATCTCGCATCAATAAACACTTTTGAAAAATTTGGTTTTTGCCATTTTTTTTCAACAACCTTTTGTGACCAAACTAAAAATGGAAAAAGGAATAGAATACAATTTAGTTTAAGTAAATTTATCTTTGCATATTTTTTGCCTCGATACTTAAGGTTGCATGAGGGACTAATAATAACCGTTTCTTTTTAATTAATTTCCCAGTGATTCTACATATCCCATAAGTCTTGTTTTCTATTCGGATAAGAGCACTTTTAAGATCTCTAATAAATTTTTCTTGCCTAATTGCTAATTGAGTATTTGCCTCCTTAGACATTGTTTCGGATCCTTCTTCAAAAGCTTTAAAAGTTGGAGAGGTATCGTCAGTGCCATTATTCCCATCATTCATATATGAGCTTTTCAAAAGGTCAAGATCAGCCTTAGCTTTATCAATTTTTTCTTCAATTAATTTTCTAAACTTTTTAAGTTCCGTATCAGAGTATCTATTTTTCATTTTCAATAAAAATTCAAGTTTTTTTAATTTTTATATATGTTTCTTTTTTTTCAAAAACTACTTTAGTTTCAGATTTTATTGATTGATCAAAAGTAATCTTTTTTGCAAGAGTTTCATTTTTTATATATTCTTTATTTTTATTTATAATTTCTTCAATAATTGTATTTTTAGAAAAAGTAATTTCTATTTTATCGGTGACTTTAAATCCAGAATTCTTCCGTAAGTTCTGTAACCTATTTACTATTTCTCTGGCTCTTCCTTCATTAATTAAATTTCTTGAAAGTTTAATATCTAGGGCTACAGTAATTCCTTGACTACTAGCAACAGCATATCCATCAATATCCTTTGAAATAATTTCAACATCATCGATCTCTAAAGTAATGTTTTTTTCCTTAAACAAAAGAGAAATAGAGCCATTAGCTTCTATTTCTTTTATTTTCTTTAAATCAAAGGAATTTATTTTTTTTACGATTTCTTTCATTTCATTACCATATTTTGGACCCAAATTTTTATAATTTGGTTTTATTTCTTTAATCAAAATATTGCTTTCATCATCTATCACTCTAACTTTTTTAATATTAATTTCAGAACATAGCTGATCTTTTATTAATTCAATTTCTTTTTTCTCTTGGTTATTTCTCGCACTAACCATAAGTTTTTTGAGTGGTTGTCTAACTTTAATTTGTTCTTTTTTTCTCAAGGATAGCGCTAAAGATGTTATTATTCTTGCTTTATTGATTCTACTTTCAAGAGGCAAATCAATTTGATTCCTTTTACTAATTGGGAATTTTGATAGATGGACAGATTCAAAGGATTTATCTTTTGTATTTGAGACTAAATCCTTGTATAAAATGTCAGAATAAAAGGGTGCAATTGGAGCAGATAATTTAGCAATAGTAAGGAGAGTATCATAAAGTGTTTGAAACCCAGAAATTTTGTCTTTTTCATAGGCTCCTTTCCAAAATCTCCTTCTAGAAAGCCTTACATACCAATTACTCAATTTCTCTTGAACAAAAAAAGAAATAGCTCTAGCAGCTTTTGTTGGTTCATAATCATTATATGCCTTATCTATCTCATCAATAAGAGAATTTAGTTCAGAAATTATCCATCGGTCAAGTTCAGGACGTTTTTCAATTGAAATAGAAGTTTCTTGGTAACAAAACTTGTCAATATTTGCATATAGACTAAAAAATGAATAGGTGTTGTATAGAGTTCCAAAAAACTTTCTTTGAACCTCCATAACACCTGATAACTCAAATTTGAGATTGTCCCATGGATTTGAATTAGATATCATATACCACCTGGTAGCATCAGCACCATATTTATCTAATGTTTCAAATGGGTCAATAGCATTCCCTAATCTTTTTGACATTTTTTGCCCATCTTTATCTAGTACAAGTCCATTTGAAATCACATTTTTATAAGCTACTGAATTGAAAACTATGTTTGATATAATATGCAGAGTATAGAACCATCCTCTTGTTTGATCAACCCCTTCAGCTATATAATCTGCTGGGAATGCATCTCCATTATCAATTTTTTCTTTGTTTTCAAAAGGATAATGCCATTGAGCATAGGGCATTGCTCCAGAGTCAAACCATACATCTAAAAGATCTTTCTCTCTTTGCATTGGGGAATTGTCTTTTGAAGTGAGCGTGACTTTATCTAATACATGTTTATGAAGATCAATCATTTTATAGTTTTCATCACTCATGTCATCAACTTTAAAATTTTGGAAAGGGTTAGATTTCATAATACCAACAGATACAGACAGGTCAATTTCTTCAATAAGCTCTTTTATTGATCCTATTACTTTAATTTCTTTTTTATCTTTTGTCGCCCATATTGGCAGAGGAACTCCCCAAAATCTTGATCTAGAGAGGTTCCAGTCATTTGCATTACTAAGCCAATTACCAAATCGACCATCACCCGTTGATTTAGGTTTCCAATTAATATTTTTATTCGAGTCGAAAATAGATTTTCTAATTTTAGAAACTTCTATGAACCATGAATCTAAAGGATAGTAAAGAATAGGTTTGTCTGTTCTCCAACAATTTGGATAAGAATGAACATATTTTTCAACTTTGAATGCTTTATTATCTTTTTTTAATTGAATAGCTATTTCAATATCCACAGATTTATCAGGAACTTCAGCATCATAATATTCGTTTTTAACATATTTACCCCCCAGTCCAATTAATTCATCCCTAAATTTACCTTCAAGATCAACAAGAGGGACTTTATTTTTCTCTTTATCATAGATTAAAAGTGGAGGAACTTCAGGAGAAGCTTCTTTAGCAACCTTTGCATCATCTGCTCCAAAGGTTGGGGCTGTATGAACTATTCCTGTTCCATCTTCGGTTGAAACAAAATCTCCTAAGATTACCCGGAAAGCATTTTCTGGGTTATCAGCAGGCAATGGAGAATCTGACCAAATTTGTTCGTATTTAATTCCGAGTAAATCTTTACCGTTTATTTCTTGTTCAACAAAGTAGGGTATTTTGTTTTTATTTCTTTTAGAGGACAATTCAGAAAGATCATTTACCTGAGTATATTTTTTATCGAAGTATTTGCCCACTAGATCTTTTGCTAATAGAACTCTTACAGGTAAAAAGGTATATTCATTAAATGTTTCTATTACAATATATTTGATCTTTGCTCCAACAGTTAGGGCAGTATTTGATGGAAGTGTCCATGGTGTGGTTGTCCATGCAAGTATATACAGAGGAGTCTGTCTATATAACTTCTCGGGTAAAGACTCATTAATTGTTTTAAATTGAGCCGTGACACTTGTATCAGTAACATTTTTATATGTTCCTGGCTGATTTAGTTCGTGTGAACTTAATCCTGTGCCAGCCTTTGGGGAATATGGCTGGATATTGTATCCTTTATAAAGCAATCCTTTTTTATAAATTTCTTTTATGAGCCACCAGACAGACTCCATGTATTTTGAATCATAAGTTTTATATGGCTCATTCATATTGATCCAAAAGCCAATTTTATCAGTTAGATCTTCCCATTGGTCTGTATATTTCATTACTGCCTTTCTACAGGCAATGTTATAATCTTCTATAGATACAGTTTTTCCTATGTCTTTTTTGGTTATTCCTAGCTCTTTTTCTACACCTAGTTCAACAGGGAGCCCATGAGTATCCCAACCAGCTTTTCTCTCTACTTTATATCCTTTTTGAGTTTTGTATCTGCAGAAAATATCTTTTATTGTTCGAGCCATTACATGATGGATTCCAGGTGTTCCATTAGCGGAAGGAGGACCTTCATAAAAGATAAATGAGGGACTATTTTTTCTAGAATCAATACTTTTTTTGAAAATTTCTTTTTCTTTCCAGAAGTCAAGAATCTCTTTTGAGATACTAGTCAAAGACAATTCTTTATATTCTTTAAAAGCCATTAAAATTTATTCTTCTGATAGTTCGCAAAAATAATTATTTTATATGTAAAATATTGATGAAGTAATTATATTTTAGTTTTAATTCCAACATAGAAACTTCTTCCCTCAGATGAAACTCCTGAGGCAAAAGTTCGGTAGTGAACATCAAAAATATTTGTTACTCCAAATTTTAATTTTGTTTTATCTGAGAACCTATATTGAGATAAAATAGATAATGTATTCCATTTTGGGCTTCCTGCATATTTTTCTCTTTCATCAAGAGCATTGAGATTAATTATTGGAGTCTCATCAAGACCATCTTCTCCGCCCCAACTATATTCATATGGATTTTTAGAAGCACTGAATTTCCAATTAATTTGAGTACTTATTTTAGATGATTCATAATTTAAGTAAAGTGAACCAAAAAGTGGAGGAATAGATGGCATTGGACCTGCAGAGTAGTCTTTATTTCCCTTTGTAAAAGTTATATTGAACTGAGAATTAAAGTTATTACTAAGTTGATACGAAAATTCTGAAGAAATACCGTAAATAAATCGATTCCCTAAATTTTTATTTGCTTGAGTTATTACTTCATCACCATTATAAATAATGGTCTCTAAACTTTCTGTTGTGGTATCATCAAAAATTGAAAAATCAGACCTAACAATATGTCTTGAGACTAGAGTTGTGTAACCTCTTAGTGACACAAAATTATTACTGTTTTCAGAAAAAATTATCCCTGCGTCAAATGTATAGGCATATTCTGGTTTTAAAAATGAATTTGGAACAAGAAGGAACCCTGAATTCTCCCTAACCTTTCCAATATCGTCAATATTTGGGTTTCTAAACCCACTTGAAATAAGACTACTTAATTTCCATTTTTCTTTTAAAAGATATGTTATAGCAATTGTTCCAGTTAAAGCTTCTTTTTTAAGATTTAAAGAGGAAAGTAATTTATTAACCCTGGTCGAATCATTCCATTTTGCTTTTAAAAGAGTAGATGTAATTCTAAATCCAGCATTGAAAGTAAGTCTTTCATTTAACTCATAAATAAAATTAAAATAAGCGGCATAGCTAGAATAACTGCTTCCTGCGTCAGGGTATCTAGATGGAATACTTTTTGAATTAATTAAATCTAAAATCATTTGATTATTAATTACTAAATCTTTTGAAAAAGCATTGGAATCTATTGAATTATGAGTTAGTTCAAGACCATATGAAAAAGAAACATTTGATCCCCCATCACCACTAAAATCAGTATTTAAACTAAAAGCATTAACTTTTTCATTAAAATAAAATCTTGTAAGCTGATCAAACTTCCTATTTATACGAGACTCGTGAATTTTTTGAAATGCACCTGTTATTGTTCCTTTTTTTAGCCATGATTTACCTAGAAAAAACTTAAGTTGAGGAGAAACAAAAATTCGTTTTTGTGGGCCGTAATACCATTCACTAAATTTTAGAGTTCCATTTTTAGTTTCTGATAATTTGTCATATCTAGGAATATCAGATGATGAAGAATACTGAAGATTGAGGTTAAGCAACATATTATAAGGAAGTCTTAATGAAAACTTTTGGAACAGATCATACTGATTATATCCTGTATTTTTTTGCAGGTCAGGAGTTGAATTATATACCGGGTTAGGCGAATAATTGTTCCTATTATTTTCAGAATAAAAATTTGTCAATCCCCATTCTTCATAATTATGAGATCTATTATTTCCAGATAAAACATCTCCAAAATTTGAATAACTAAAACTGGTAATGCTACCCCAATTTTTAAAACTCAAAGAGGTTGTTAAATTATTTATACTTGAGGAATTTGCAGAATTAAATGAACTAGAAAATTCATGAGATAACTTATTTTCACTATTTATCTCAGGAGATTTTGTATAGTAGTGAATAACTCCCCCCAAAGCATCAGATCCATATCCAACAGATGAAGAGCCAAAAACTATTTCTACTCTTTCTATGTTATGAGGATCTACAGTAATGGCATTTTGAAGATGACCAGACCGGTATATTGCATTATTCATCCTAACCCCATCAACTACTAACAAAACACGATTAGCTTCAAACCCCCTTAATACTGGACTTCCGCCTCCACCTTGAGATTTTTGAATTCTGACACTTGGACTTATTTCTAAAATTTCCGCACCACTGAGTCCTGATCTTTTCTCAATTTCTTTGGCAGAAACAATTGAAACTTTTTCGGCAATTTTATTAGCAGATGTTTTGGATCTTGCAACTGATAAAAAAACTTCTTTAAGAACTTGATTTTCAGGGATCATTTTTATTGATTTCATATTTAAATCAATCAAATCAAATAGTTTAATTTGAAAATTTTTGTACCCTAATATTTGAAAATTTAAAGAATCATTTGCAGAAAAATTTTCTAATAAAGCATTTCCATATTTATCTGTTATTGTACTTTTGGATTTATCTTGATTAAAGATGGCAACACCTTCAAGGGGCTCTCCAGAATTATTGTCTTCAACCCATATTTCTTGAGCATACAAATTTATACTTAAAAATAGGCACAAAAATTTTATTCTATACTTTCTAGAATAGATCATTTAATATTTTATATGACTTTAAATTATTAAAACTTTGTAAATGAATACGAAAATATTGCATTAAATTTTCAAGAATTTCTTTACTAAGATTACTAGAAATTGATACTGAATTAACTTTGTCAAAAGGTGTATTTAGTATTTTTTTAAACTCTTCTAGAGACTCCCCTTTTATTGAATTTTCATGATTTTCAATGCCTGAAAAGCAACCCGCCTCAAGATCAAAAAAGGAATTGTTGATATTTTCCATGTTAGGATAAAACCCTAAGAAACCACTAAGTTCTATTAAAAATTTTAAATAAAAGGCTGATGAAATTATTTTCCGTTCAAGATCTAAAATAGACTTTCTAAGGAAATCAAATAATTTGATATTAACTCCGCCATCTTCAGGTAATGTTTTTCTTAAAATTTCAGAGATAAAAAGTGCGGTGTTGTTTTTCTTTATATCTAAATGAATTTTTTGAAAGGGTTCAACAATTTTAATTTCTTTAAAAAAGTGAAGTTTTTGGGATTTATTCTTTTGATAATTTGTAATTATTGAGAGGATATTTAAGGGCTGAAAAAAAGATCTCCGGATCAGTCCTTTTTTAGACTTTAAAATGCCTTTTACTATGAATGACTTTAAGCCTAATTTTTTGCAATAGCAAGAAACTATTAGACTAGAATCATCATATTTTAAAGTACTAATTACAATTGCATCTGTTTCAACAAGCATTAGGGAGATATATTTTTATACAACTCCTTGTGCTAACATTGCTTCTGCAACTTTAACAAACCCGGCAATATTTGCTCCCTTGACATAATTTACATATTCTTTTTCTGATCCGAATTCAAGACAAGATTTATGTATATCTGACATTATTTTTTTTAGCTTTTCATCTACTTCTTTTCTAGACCAACTATATCGCAGAGAATTTTGAGCCATTTCTAAACCTGAAACTGCAACACCACCTGCATTTGAAGCTTTTCCTGGAGCAAAAAATATTTTATTATCAAGAAAATGTTTAATCGCTTCAGGGGTAGAGGGCATGTTAGCTCCTTCACCTACACAAAAACATCCATTTTTTACTAGAAGTTTTGCATCATTACCTGTCAATTCATTTTGTGTAGCACAGGGTAAAGCAATATCACATGCTATTTCCCATGGGGTTTTATTTGCTTTAAATATTGCTTTAGGGTATTTTTTTTGATACTCTTGAATTCTCCCTCTTTTGATATTTTTAATTTCCATTATATGGGAGAGCTTTTCTCGACTAAATCCTTCTTTTTCATATATGTAGCCAGAGGAATCAGACATACAAATAACTTTTGCCTCCAGATCTAAACATTTTTCAGCTGCAAATTGTGCTACATTTCCGGAACCAGAAATGACAACTTTTTTATTTTTAAATGAGTTTCCCTGGTTTTCAAGCATTTTCTGAGTAAAATATACAACTCCATAACCTGTGGCTTCGGGTCTTATTAAAGATCCGCCCCAGCTTGTCCCTTTTCCTGTCAAAACTCCTGTAAATTCATTTTTTAATCTTTTGTATTGTCCAAAAAGATATCCTATTTCTCTACTTCCCACACCTATATCTCCAGCAGGGATATCTCTATTGGGACCAATATGTCTAAAAAGTTCGGTCATAAAGCTTTGGCAAAATCTCATTACTTCAGTATCGCTTCTTCCTTTGGGATCAAAATCGGCACCTCCTTTTCCTCCCCCCATAGGAAGGGTTGTGAGACTATTTTTAAAAATTTGCTCAAAAGCTAAAAATTTTAAAACACTTAAATTCACATTTGGATGAAATCTTAAACCACCTTTATATGGACCTATTGCAGAATTCATTTCGACTCTGTACCCTCTATTGACTTGTATTTCTTCATTATCATCAATCCAGGCGACTCTAAATGATAGAACTCTTTCAGGCTCAACCATTCTTAGAAGAATATTTTGCCCATAATAAATTTTATTTTGAACTATATAAGGAATTACATTTTCAGCAACCTCTGTTACTGCCTGCATAAATTCAGGTTCATTTTGATTTCTAGAACTTACTTCTTTTAAGAAGCTATTAATTATTTTTTCCATCTAGATTAATAATTTTAAATAAAGTTACATTATTTAGATTGAAAACTATTTGCTTAACCAAAAAGATAATTAATTAAGTCTTCAATCTTTGAGAGAGATATAATTTCAGTTTTATTGTTAGATTTTTGAATTTTACTAGATTTAGAAGTAACAAAATTTTTATATCCTAATTTTGAGCATTCTTTTATTCTTTGATCTATTTTTGAAACAGGTCTAATTTCACCTGACAAACCTATTTCTGCTGAAAAACAGTATTCTTGAGAAACAGAAATATCATGATAACTAGATAATATGGCAGTGATAACAGCTAAGTCAATAGATGGATCCTCAACTGATATTCCCCCCGTTATATTAATGAAAACATCTTTTGTGCCAAGAGTAAAACCAGCTCTTTTTTCAAGTACTGCCAGAAGCATATTTAATCTCTTCGAGTTAAATCCATTACTTGTCCTTTGAGGGGTTCCATATACTGCCGAACTAACTAGCGCTTGAACCTCTATCATTAAGGGTCTAGAGCCCTCTAGGATACAAGCTATAGCATGGCCACTTAAAAACTCTTCTTTATAAGGAATTAGCAATTCATTAGGATTAGAAACAGCTGAAAGTCCAATGGATTCCATCATGTAAATTCCTATCTCAGAAGTTGATCCATATCGATTTTTCTTAGCTCTAAGAATTCTATAAACATTATTTCTGTCTCCTTCAAAATGAAGAACTACATCAACCATATGCTCAAGAATTTTAGGGCCTGCAATTTGACCATCTTTTGTTATGTGGCCAACTAAAAAAACCGGTATATTAGTTTTTTTACAAAACTTTATAAATTGTTCAGTACATCCCTTTATTTGGGAAACACTACCAGGACTATTTTCAATATTTATTGATTTAAGTGTTTGTATTGAATCTATAATAACTATAGCTGGTTCAATTTTTTTTATTTGATCAAAGATATTTTCAATCAATGTTTCATTTAGTATATAGCAGTTATTGGAAGATGATTTTATTCTTTCTGCTCTTAGTTTTATTTGATTTTGACTCTCTTCTCCACTGACGTATAAGGTTTTAAAATTAAGGTTCATAACAACTTGAAGCAAAAGGGTTGATTTTCCAACTCCTGGTTCGCCTGATAAAAGAATTAGAGATCCTGATATTATACCAGTTCCTAAAACACGATTAAGTTCTTGGTCAGAACTATCCAAAATATTTTCATCAACTTCTCTAATTTGACTTACCTGAAGAGCATTAGAAGTAGAATTGTTTATTTGATTTTGAGCTTTCCAATTTTGCTGTGATTCATTTGAAACAATTTCTTCTAAAAGAGAATTCCATTCTTTACAAGTATTGCATTGTCCTTGCCATTTTACATGCTGAGCTCCACAATTTTGACAGAAAAAAGACTTTTTAATTTTATTCATTTAATGACCTAAATTTTATTTTTTCTTTATTTACTAGAGGTAAAATAAAAAAAGATAGCCCCCCACAGAAAACAATCATTGCTGTCTGAGCAGTCCAAATAATCCATCCGAAAGCTAATCCAGAATCATATGAAATTCCAAATGCAAAAAGAGCTAGGGATATCGAATAAGGATAAATCCCTATACCTCCATTTGTTGCAGAAATTGTAAGACCTCCTATTACAAAAGCAGGAATAAGCTCAATTAGGGACAGAGACTCTGTTTCAGGTAAAGACCATTTAATGACATAAAACATGGCAACATACATTATCCAAATAAAGAATGTATGAAAAATAAAAGAAGATTTATTTTCAATTTTCTTTAATGAAATAATTCCTTCCCATAATCCAGAAAAAAACAGTTTGATCTTTTTTACTATAGCATAATTTAATTTCTTTAAAATAAGAATCCAAATGAATGCTAGAATGGCTATAAGAAATATACTAAGGGAAATATTATTGAGTTCAAATTTTTCCATTGGCAAAAAGGAGATTACCAGATCAAAATGAATTATTAATGCAATGAAAAGAAAACAAGTTAGAATAATTAGGTCGATAATTCTCTCAGCTATAATAGTCCCAAAACCTTTTTCAAAAGGAATTTTTTCATAGGAGTTCATTACAGTTGCTCTAATGATTTCTCCAGATCTAGGGATCCCAAGATTAGCAATATATGCAATAAAAACTGATAGAGTTGAATTTAAAAATGTTGGTTTATATCCTAACGGGGAGAGCAAATATTTCCATCTATAAGCACGAGACAAATGACTTAAAAACCCTAAAAAAGGTGATAATAATACGTATCTATAATCCGCATTTTTAATAGACATTAAAATATTTTCTCTATCCTGTTCAGTGGTACTTTTAAAGCTTAGATATATAAAGAAAAATCCAATTAAAAGAGGAATCAATATTTTAAATATTTTGATTATTAATTTCAATCTTAAAAAATATTTACCATTGAATTTACACCTAAAGCTAAATTAATAATTTAAGATAACCCTATATTATCAATTAATCTAGTATCTCCTAATTTAACTGCAATAAAAGCTCTATTCCCAGAGATTGAATCTGTAGAAGATATTTCTAATAAGGTTATTTGATTAGCAATAATAAAATACTCTAAAGTGCATTCTTTCATATTTGAAAACCTAAAACTCACATGATCAATAATTTCTTTATATGAATTAACTTTAGCCATTTTTTTTACATCTAAAAGACATTTATATATTTCTGGAGCAATCTTTTGCTCAAGGGAAGTTAGTTTACTATTTCTTGAGCTTAGAGCAAGGCCATTTTTATTTCTTACAGTTGGACATTGAATGATTTTAGTTGAGACCCCGAGACTTTTATTTAAATTTCTGATTATTTGTAGTTGCTGATAATCTTTTTCTCCAAAATATGCATTTTTAGGGTTAAAGGTTTTAAACAAAAATTCAATGACATTTGCCACTCCATTAAAATGATTTTTTCTTTTTACGCCCTCCATCACCTTATCTAATTTACCAAAGCTATATTTGTTTGGTTTAATTTTACTGCCATAGACATCTTCTTGACTAGGGGCATATATTTTTATTTTATCACTTATTTCAGATATCAATAAAGCATCATTATTTAAATTCATTGGATAATTTTTTAAATCAACTAAATCATCAAATTGTATAGGGTTTACAAAAATACTGACAATTACAGATGAGTTTTCTTGGAAAGCTTTTCGAATAAGAGATAGATGTCCTTCATGTATTCCTCCCATTGTTGGGACTAAACCCAAGGGGCCTTTAAGTTTTTTGAGCGCATGTAATAAATCAGATTTTGATTTAAATATTTCCATTAAAAGAATTTATAAGTTACTAAATATAAGCTTTATAAGGTATTTAAGGATAAATTCCTTAATTTTGGCAAGCTTTTTAGAGTCGAAAAACTAGATGAAAAATAAGAAAGTACTAATCATATCCTCAGAAGTTACGCCTTATTTGCCTCAGACGAATCAAGCATTAAATTCTTATGAAATCCCAAAAAGTGTAAACGATAATGGGGGTCAGACAAGAATTTTTATGCCAAAGTATGGCCTTATAAATGAAAGAAGACATCAGTTGCATGAAGTAATCCGCCTATCTGGCATGAATCTAGTAATTGATGATGAAGATATGCCTTTAATTATTAAGGTTGCATCTATTCCAAAAGAAAGAATGCAAGTTTATTTTATAGATAATGATGAATATTTTAAAAGAAGAGGGACTTTAAGAGATGAAAAAGATAAACTTTTCAAGGATAATGATGAGCGAATGATTTTTTTTACAAAGGGAGTAATTGAGACAGTTAAAAAATTAAATTGGTCTCCAGATATTATTCATCTTCATGGATGGTTTACTTCATTATTTCCTTTATACTTGAAAACTTATTACAAGGATGAGCCATTGTTTGCTGAAAGTAAAATTGTAACATCTGTATACAGCAGGGATTTTGACGGTGTGGTATCAAAGAAAATTCAAAAAAAAGTTAGCTTTGATAAAATACCTTCAGAAGAAATTCAACTTCTCAAAAGAGCTGATTATGAAAATTTAATCCAATTAAGTTTAAATCATTCTGACGGCTATGTTATTGCTGATAATGGAGCTCTAAAAAATATTGAAAGCAAGGACATTCCAGTTATGGATTTTGATCAAACTAAAAAGCCCAAAGCTTTTGTAAGTTATTACTCAAATAAGATCTTTTAATTTAAAATGGATTTAAAGGTTTTTTTAAGAATATTGTTGTTTTTCCCATTGATATTTCTCTATTGCTCAAAGGAATTCCATCCTGTGGGAGTATCTATTTTAAATGAAACAGTTTTTGATACTAATAAATTAGAGGCTCCAATATATTCCTATCAAAAAAAAACTGATTTTTTCCAAGCAGATGGGTTGCCTCTAGCTCAACTAGGAGAAATTAATCATCCGATTTTTGGTTTATCAAAAGCAAGTATAACTTCTCAATTAGCAATTCCAATAAATAATCCTGTTTTTGGAGACATAAGTGAGCAAAATGAGAATCAAAACAATGATGATCCATCTAAAATCATGGAAAATGAAACAGTAACTCAGGTATATTTAGAGATCCCCTTTTTTAACAACCTCAATGATAGAGATGGTGATGGGGTAATTGATGAGTTTGATATTGCTCCTAATGATCCATTAAGCGATAGTGACTCAGATGGAGTTGCTGATTATTTAGAGACTCAAGATGGATCAAACCCTCTTAGTCAAGACTCTGATAATGATGGTATCCTTGATGGGGATGATCAAGATAATTCTGGATATGATGTAGAAAATAAAGTTTATCAAATTGATTCAATATTTGGAAATAGAGACGCAAGTTTTAAGCTAAAGGTTTATGAATTAACATATTATTTATCTTCTTTGGACCCTGGGACTAATTTTGAGTCGATTAATAAATTTTATTCAAATAGAGATTTTTTTGAAGAAGGCTTTTCAGGTGAAATACTATACGATTCAATTTATAGTCTTGATTTTAATGAGTTAAGATTTAATTTTTCTGAAGATGATTCATCAACCCCTGATGTTGACGAAAGAGAAAAGGTTGAATCAAGATTAACTCCTAGAATTAGAGTCCCTTTAAACAAAAATTTTTTCCAAACTAATTTTCTTGATAAAGAAGGAAGTCAAGAATTAGAGAATCAAGATAATTTTTCTAATCATCTAAAAGGGATCATTATAAGAGCGGAAGATTTTTCTGACAACCTATATATGTTGCTTGACATAAGCCAGGCTAATATAAATGTAGAATACGAATATGATAAGTATAATAAAAGCGGAACCGAAGATGATACTTCTGATGATTTTATTGAAAAAGGGAATAAATCAATTTCAATTAATTTAGGAGGATTTAAAATAAATACCATCCTTAATAATAATTATGACCAAGAGATAGAAAATCAAATTTCACTTTCTGATGGAGGAGATCCAGCTAGCAAGATATATTTAAGTGGCTCTTCAGGGCTTCATTGTAAGTTAAATTTATTTTCCTCAGAAAAAGAATCAAGTATTACATTAAATGACCTAAGAAATAGTAACTGGTTAATTAATGAAGCTAGCATTAATCTTTACATAGACCAATTGAATTTTTCACTTTATTCTGACCTTGGGATAATTAACAGATTATATCTATATAATTACGATGATAGTAATCCTTTAAATGACTACGTGTTGGATGAAACAGTAAGTCAAAATCCTGATGAAATTCAAAACAAAAAAACTTATTATGGAGGTATTCTTGAATATGATGACAATGGATTGCCCTACAGGTATAAGTTTAGAATAACTGACCATATAAAAAAAATTATAAGAAATGATTCTACAAATGTTGAATTAGGCCTTGTGATTACCTCAAATATTGATGATATAAGTTATAGAGCGGCAATGGTTTCTGATCAAATTATAAAGTATCCTTCTGCAGCTATTTTAAATCCATTAGGGGTTGTTTTATATGGATCCCACCCAGAAGAGGAAAATAATTCAAATAAAATACAACTCGAAATTTTTTATACTGAGTTTTAGAGTTTATTCATTATATTTTTGAAATATAATCCATAATTAGAGGGGCATGTTCCCTAGAATTTTCAATAAACCACTTGTTGGTTTTCAAACCGCCACAAACAACGCCAGCTAAAAAAACACCCTCAACATTAGATTGCATATTTTTTGAGTCGTAATATGGTGTTTTGAAGGCGTCTTGTTTAAATTTAACACCTACATTTTTTAACATATTAAAATTTGGTTGATATCCTGTCATTGCAAGCACAAAATCATTTTCTATTTCCAGTTCTATATCTCGACATTTAAATTTTATTTTTTTTTCTGTTATTTCAACAATGTTAGAATTAAAGTAGGCTTTGATGCTCCCTTCTTTAATTCTATTTAAAATGTCAGGCCTGACCCAATACTTAACATTTTCACCAATTTCACTTTCCCGGATGATCATAGCAACACTTTTGGCCCCCTTCCTTTGTGTTTCAAGGGCAACATCAACGGCAGAGTTTGCAGCCCCTACAACTGCGATATCCATATTAAAAAACGGATGAGCTTCCTTATAATAATGAAGAACCTTTGGGAGTTCCTCGCCGGGGACATTTAGGCGATATGGTAAATCATAAAAACCAGTTGCAATTACTATGTTTTTAGATTTATGTTTCTTTCCTTTTGCAACAACTTCAAAATGATCACCTACTTTTTTTATAGCTTCAACAGGAGTATATAATTCCATATTTATTTTCCACTGTTTTACTACTCTTCTATAATACTCTAGAGCCTCTGTTCTTGTTGGTTTATTGCCGTGGGAAATAAAGGGGACGTCTCCAATTTCAAGTTTTTCTGCAGTTGAGAAAAATGTCATATTTAAGGGGTATCTGTAAAGAGAATTGACAAGTGGCCCTTTATCTAATACAAGATAATCAAGCCCCCTTTTTTTGGCTTCAATTCCGCAGGCGATTCCAATTGGACCAGCTCCTATTATTATTACATCCAAATTAATTATTTTTTAGGATTCAAATGTAATAATTAAAAAATCAAACGGATCATAATAGTTTTTTACTATTTATATATATATTACAATAGATTATTTCTATAATAATAAATAAAATAACAATTTTTCGAGACATAAAAAAGGAATAAAAGAGCTAATTATAGAAAATATCTATTATTTTCTGCAGAACAATAAAATTTGTCTTACGTAAAGAGATAGAATCAATGGTGCTTCCACCAGAGAACAAAATTCAATGAATGCTCCAAATTCAAGATTTTCACCAGATAGATTATATGTTATAATTGGTACAATAAGCCACCAGAGCATAAATATAATTGGCCCTAGACAAATTTTAACCGAGCTATAAAAAACAATATCCTTAAATTTAGAAATAACATTTTTTATTATTAGTAAAGGAAGAAAATTTGGAATTGAAAAAAGTAAAATGAATATTTCTAACAGCCTAGGGTTATTTGAGAAAACTTTTTGACCAAATCCTTCTGTTTTTAGTGATCCTTTTTCAATTCCTTCTTTTAATGCATTGAACTCTAGCTTAGTATTTTTAGGAATGATCATTTTCTTTTTTTCAAAATATTGATCGTTTTTATCGGGAAGCCAAATACACTCTTTCATTTTTTCCTCAAGGTTCTCTCTTAAAAGATTAATATTTTCTGCATCTGAATTATTGTCATTTAGAAATTCCTTTACATTTATCGGTTTTCCATAAACTAAATGCAAATCAGACCAAGCAATTTGATGATGACCGTAATTTATACCTACAGGGATAATGTAAATGAGTGATTCAGGAGATTCAATTTGAGCTTCAAACGCTAATCTACTACTCCCTTTTGAGAGTCTTTGAAGGAAGTATTCGTTATGAT
>CETH01004097.1_pt1 | contig 33681 bp, 24 predicted proteins | sample 361461 | NCBI WGS metagenome assembly CETH01 (sample SAMEA2622695, study PRJEB7988) | marine metagenome | isolation source: saline water (ENVO:00002010), including
GGGTTTTTTAGGGTATTTTTTTCTTATTTTTTCACCTAATTCAATAGAATTTATATCTGCAATTCTCATCATAATAATAACCAAATCAAAATTTCGTTTTGATAGCATTTCAATAGCAGATTTTCCTGATGTTGTATTCCAAACTCTTGGCGCATAACTTAAGTTCATACCAATGTATTCACTTAAAATTTGCTCTGTAAGCTTTCCATCTTGTTCTAATATATATGCATCGTATGGACTTGCTATAAGTAGAATTTCATGAACTCTATAAAGCATTAAATCTTGGAAGTGCCAATTTTGTTTAATTAAATCAGATTTTTTATTCATATTCTTTAATTATATATGATATGGATTCATCTAGACTATTAGATATTAAATCAGCTTTTGAATTTAAGTTTTTTCTATTAATATTTTCTATATGTTGGATAAATTTTGATGCAAATTTATATTTTTTTATTTCATAATCAGTATATCCATCTCCAATGATTATTTTTTCACCCTTTATTTTTTTTGCGATTTCAATTTTTCCTAAATTTTTTGATAAGGGATTTTTTTTATTTATGGATGTTATATATCCATCTTTATCAAATATTAATTCATTCGCAAAAATATTTTTTTCAGGGATATTATAATCTTTCATTATTGGTTTTATAATTTGTAAAAAACCACCTGATATTATATAGCAATTTTCGCAGTTTTCCTGAAAGAATTTTTTATTCTTTTTAAAACTATCTGAAATTTGATTGTTAATTTGATCTATTGTCAAATTAATATGTTCTTTGTTTGCTTTTAATAACTTAATCCTTTTGATTAGTGCATCTGAGAAAGGAATATCACCATTCATTGCTCTATTTGTTAATTCCTTTATTTTTTTGATTGTTTTATTATTGTCTATAGAATCTTTTAAAGATATTTCAGATATTATTTCGAGTGATTCCGATTTAATAAATGTGCTATCAAAATCAATCAAGAGTTGAATATTATATTTATTTAAATTAATCATAATTACTAGTATTAAATATAACCATTAAATTCTTTTATATGCTCTTTATAAATCTTGTTACATTTTGTAATTACGAATGACTTTGTTATATACATAAAAAAAAATTAAATTCGCCATGTTAACATAAAGGAATTAAAATGAGAATTATATTTACATTGTTTTTTATTATATCATTAGCTTTTAGCTCTCCTTCAAATTTTATAATTAAAGAAGGGAATGGGATACAATCAATTATTGAATTTAATATAGGAGATATATCTATAGATGATAAGGAAGGGTATCATATTATATCTTCCTCATCTAAAGGGAATACACAAAATATAGGTCAGCCAGAGCTGCCTTCTTATACATTTAGTTATGCTATTGATTATAATACTAATTATAGTGTGACAATTGAAGAAAATGATTATATCCTTTATAATAATATTGATTTATATCCATCTCAACCAATTTATAATGTTAACCAAGATAAAATATTTATAAAGGATGATCTTATGTATTCAAAAAATACAATTTATCCTTCATCTAAAATTAGTTCAAAAAGAGCATCGCTTAGAGGTTATGATTTATTAACGATTGAGTTGGTGCCATATGAATATAATGCTCAAACTAAAGAGCTTAAGGTTTTTAATAATATAGATGTGATTATTACAGAATCAGGTTTAAGGGATGCTCCTCAAAGAGCTCCACGTTCACGTATTTTTGAATCTATGTATAATAATTCTGTGATTAATAGCGAAGATTATTCTGATAGCAGAAGTTTCCAAAAGCCTTCAATATTATATATTTGCGGTGGAAATTTATCTACTTCTCCTTATTTAGATCCATTAATAGAATGGAGGCATAAGCAAGGATATGTTGTCAATGTTGTTTCATCTGATGAAGCCGGTACTTCTACAACAAATATTAAAAATTATATATTAAATGCTTATAATAATTGGGAAAATCCACCTGAGCATGTTTGTTTTATTGGTGATGCTAATGGAAGTATATATGTTTCTACTTATACCGTATATGGTGGGAGTGGTTGGTCAACTGCTTCAGGAGAGGGCGATTTCCCGTATAGTTTATTAGAGGGAAATGATTTATTGCCTGAAGTTACTTTAGGCCGGATTTCAATTAGAAGTACTACAGAACTTATTACAGCAATTAATAAGATAATAGGATATGAAAAGAATTATGCAGATGACAGTGAATGGCTTAATGCAATAGCATTAGTTGGAGATCCAAATAATGCTTCTGGAATTTCAACTGTTATTACAAATCAGTATATTGAACAAATAGCACAGATACATGGAGGAATGACTGATATTAGGACAAAATATACTGGTAGTACTGATTATGATGATTGGATGAGAAATCAAATTAATGATGGTATTGCATATTTAAATTATAGAGGTATTTATGGCTTTAGTGGATTCACAACAAGCGATGTTAATCAGTTAAATAATGGATATAAATTACCATTTATTGTAACTATAACATGTGGAACGGGGTCTTTTGGAACAGAGACAACATGTATATCTGAATCTTTATATAGAGCAGGGACATCAGTTAGTCCTAAAGGAGCAGTCGCAGTTGTAGGAACAGCACAATCTTATACTCATACAGCATTTAATAATATTGTTGATATGGGTATATTTGAAAGCATTCTTCTAAATGGCGTAAAAACAGCTGGAGAAGCTACCGTTTATGGTAAAATAGCTCTTAATGAAATTTATCCTCAAAATCCAAATGACAATGTTTATTTATTTTCAACTTGGAATACTTTATTTGGAGATCCAGCATTACAATTATGGACATCGCCTCCACAAAATATGGTTGTGCAACATGACCAAATGGTTATTAATGGTTCAAATAGTTTCCAAGTTACTATTACTAATCAATCAGGTATTCCAATAGAAGGGGTTGCAGTAACTTTGTCAGAAGATTATCATACTTTTAATGGCATATTTGAAACTCAATATACAAATTCTAATGGTATTGCAGATTTTATTTTACCAGATTCAATGGATTCGGGTAATGTTAATGTAACATCTATTAAGCAGAATTATATGCCAGATGAATCCTTTTTTATTTTTTCTAATGATTTACCAGAAGTTCAGCTTAACAATAATTCTATCATTGTTAATGATTCATCTGGTAATGATGATGGTATTTTAAATCCTGGAGAAACAGTTTTGTTAAGTATGCAAATAGATAATGTTTCTGGAGAGCAAATTGAAGGCTCTATTATTGCAAGTATTACATCAAATTCTGATTATATAACTTTATCAAATAATGAGAATATAGCTTTAGGAAATTTTTCATCAAATATGTTGTATATAAATAATATATCTGTTCAAGCATCAAATAATATGTCAAATATGGATAACCCTATGCTGAAGTTAGAGATATATTCAACATCTGATGATTTACTTTGGAACTACGTTGTTCCTATTGATTTTAGTTCAGCTAACTTAGATCTATCATATAATCTATCAAATTTAACAGTTGGTTCTTCATCAGATATTTCATTAGTAGTTAATAATTCTGGTACTATGCCATTAACAAATTTGGTGGCAGAAATTAATATGAATAATAATCTTTTAACTTTTAGTCCAGATTCTTTTTTATTTGACTACGTAGGTGCAGGTCAAAGTTCTTCTTCTAATAATACTATTATCATTTCATCAGATGATTCATTAATTAATGGTTCAATTATTTCTGTTCCAATATCTTTGTCTTCAGATAATGGATATGAATTAGAAACATTAATATCCATTCAAGTAGGTAGTGTTACGGTTAATGATCCTGTTGGTCCAGATTTAAATGGTTATTATATATATGATATGGGAGATACGGGTTATCAACTTGCACCTGATTATGATTGGATAGAAATTGATCCAGATTATGGCGGAAATGGGGATGAAGTTAATGTTTATGATGGAGGTGACAATCAAGATGATGTTACCACAATCCCTTTACCTTTTGAATTTACTTTTTATGGAGTTGATTATAATGAAGTAAGTGTTTGTTCAAATGGATGGATATCTTTTGGTTCAACAGATATGGTATCATTTAGAAATTATACTCTTCCAGGTCCTGGGGGTCCATCTCCTATCGTTGCTGTCTTTTGGGATGATTTAAAAACAACAAATGGTGGAGAAATTTATTCCTATCATGATGTTGCTAATGATGCTTTTATTATTGAGTGGTCTAATCTAAGAACTTTTTTATCTAATTCTACAGAATCTTTTCAAGTTATACTATATAATACAGGTAATGAAACACCTACGGGAGATGATGAGATTAAATTGCAATTTAAAGATTTTAATAATACAAGTATAGGTGATTATCCTGTTGGCAATTATAATGGTCCAGTAATTCATGGTCAGTATTCCACTGTTGGTATTGAAAATCATTTAGGTAATGATGGTTTACAGTATACATTTAATAATTCATATGCAAATGGAGCTAGAGTACTAACGGATGAATCAGCATTATTTATCACTACGAGAGGTTCTATTCCATACGCGCAGCCAGAAGCATCTTATAATATTAATGAATTTGTTTTTAATGTTCCTTTAAATGAAGAAGATTCAGAAAATTTAATTATTACCAATATAGGAGAATTAGGTTCTAATTTGGTTTATGAATTAAGTTCTACTCCTTATCCTGTTACTTCAAATCAAATAGATGGGTTTGGATATGCTTGGGCTGGTTCTATTGAAAATGAAGATGTAGTTAATTATGATTGGATAGATATTAGTGATAATTATACTGCTCTTGAATTTGAAAATAATGATACAGCTACTGAAATTAATATTGGTTTTGATTTTTCATATTATGGGAACTCTTATTCTCAATGCTTTATTAATCCAAATGGTTGGATTGGTTTTATAGAAGATGATGATGGGTGGAATAATCAGTCTTTATTTAGTGAAGAAACTCCTAATGGGTCTATATTTGGTTTTTGGGATGATTTAAACCCAGCAAATAGTGGTAATGATGTAGGAACAGGGGTTATTAAATATCATTCAGATGGACAACGATTAGTTGTTTGGTTTGATAATGTTATTCATTGGACAGACTTTAATAGAATTTATGATTTTCAGATTGTTATTTATAAAACAGGACAAGTTAATTTAAATTATCAATCTATGTTAGGTACTACAGAATCTGCTACAGTTGGTATAAAATCTCCAAGTGGTTTATATGGATTAGAAGTTGTTCATAATGGTCCTTTTATTGAAGATAATTTATCAATATCATTTAATACTTCTAATTGGTTATCTGTTGATTTTTTATCAGGAAATAATCAATTATCTAATGGTGAATCAGCAATTTATAGTATCGATGTTAATACTAATAATTTAGAGCAAGGTACCTATGAAGCTTTTATTATTAATAATACCAATGCTATTAATGATTTTGATTTATTATCCGTTACTTTAAATACGCAAAGTAGTTTTTTATTAGGGGATTTAAATCAAGATGGAATTTTAGATATTATAGATGTTGTATCTATTGTTTCAATTATTATGGGTAATTCAGATCCTTCAAGTTTAGATCAATTGTTAGCTGATTTAAATCAAGATGGTGCTATGAATGTTCAGGATATTATTCTTTTAGTTGGTATTATTTTGAGTAATTAAGGAACGTATTAAAGTTCTTTTAAGTCAGATAGTAGTTGGATTAGCATATCTTTTGCATCTCCAAAAACCATAATTGAATTATCATATCCAAATAGTTCATTTTGAACTCCGGCAAATCCAGTATTCATAGTACGTTTATTAATAATTACTGTTCTAGCCTTATCTACATTAAGTATAGGCATACCGTAAATTGGACTTGATTGATCTGATCTTGCTGCAGGATTTACAACATCATTTGCTCCTAACACAACAGCAACATCGCAGTCTTCAAATTCAGGATTTATTTCATCTAAATCTTTAAGTTGCTCATAAGATATATTGGCTTCTGCTAATAAAACATTCATGTGTCCAGGCATTCTTCCTGCAACAGGATGTATAGCATATAATACTTGTTTACCTTTATCTTCTAGAAATTCAGCAACTTCTCTAACTGCATGTTGAGCTTGAGCTACAGCTAAGCCATATCCTGGAACTATAATTATTTTTTCAGCTGCATCAAAAATCATTGCAGCTTCTTCGGTTGAATAGCTTTTTATATTAACTTCTTTACCCTCACCTGATGACCCTTCAACTTCACCCCCAACAGCCCCAAAAATTACATTTACAAGAGATCTATTCATTCCTTTACACATTATCTGTGTAAGTATCATCCCTGATGCTCCAACTAAACTACCACAAATTATAAGGGCATTTCCTGCTGATGGTTCACTATTAACTAATACAAAACCAGTCATTGCTGCTGCAATACCTGAATATGAGTTTAATAATGAAATTACTACTGGCATATCTGCTCCACCAATTGGAATAACTAAAAGTATTCCTAGTAGTCCAGATAAAATTAATATAGTATAAAATGAATCCATACCATAGTTTGGAATCATATATGCAGCTATTAACATAATTATTGCTAATATTCCATTTAATAACTGCTGTCCAGGGAATGTTATGGGTTTTGTTGATATAAGACCTTGTAATTTTCCAAATGCAATGAAACTTCCAGTAAAAGTAAGTGTTCCAATTAGTACACTTAGAGTAATTGATATAATTAAAAACATGGTTGAATTATGACCATATTTTAAAAATTCTGATGTTGCTACAAGAGCAGATGCACCACCACCAAATCCATTAAATATTGCTACGAGTTGAGGCATTTGAGTCATTTCAACCTTTATTGCAAAGAATGCTCCTATAATTGATCCTATAATCATTGCTATTGCAATCATTTTAATATCTAATTCAGTTCCTAGATAAACTGTTGCAATAATAGCAATTAACATTCCTAAAGATGCAATTATATTTCCATTCCTTGCAGTCTTGGGATGACTTAACATTTTAAGACCATAAATAAAACAAATTGCTGATATTAAGTATGATAAATCTATCATTCTATTTCCTTTTAAACATTTTTAACATTCTATCAGTGACCATAAAACCACCTACAACATTAATCATTGCGAATATAACCGCAATAAATCCAAGCCACATACCAATATCACCATCAATATTTGTTGCTAAGATAGCTCCAATAATAGCAATACCAGAAATAGCATTAGAGCCTGACATTAAAGGAGTATGAAGTGTAGGTGGAACTTTAGTTATAATTTCAAAACCTACAAATACAGCTAAAATAAAAATTGTAATAGTTGTTATATCCATATTAATTATTCTCCTGATCTATAAAGTTTTGAAGAATTTTATTATTTACTTGTCCTTTATTAAGTAATAAAGAACCATTTGTAATTTCATCTTCAAGGTTTAAAGGATTATCATTATTGTAAATATGATTAAAAAGATTAAAAACATTTTTAGAATATAATTGACTAGCATCTTGAGCCATTGTGCTTGGAAGGTATGACCTTCCATCAATAATAATGTTGCTATGATTAATTATTTCATCACATTTTGTTAATTCACAATTTCCTCCATTAATTGCAGCTAAATCTATAATTGCAGATCCTGGTTGCATACTTTCTACCATGCTTTTATCTATAAGTATAGGAGCAGGTCTTTCAGGTATTAAAGCTGTTGATATAATAATATCCATATCTTTGATTGTTTCTTTAATAAGTTCTGCTTGTTTCTTCTTATAATCTTCAGAAACTTCCTTAGCATATCCTCCTTCTCCAACACCTTCATTACTATCGCTTTCTACTTCAATAAATTTAGCACCTAAACTTTCTACTTGTTCTTTTACAACTGGTCTAACATCAAATGCATAAACTTGTGCTCCCATTCTTTTCGCATTTGCAATAGCTGCCAATCCTGCAACTCCAGCACCTAGAATAAGAACTTTTGCGGGCTTAATAGTCCCAGCAGCTGTCATTAATAAAGGCATATACTTAGATATATGATCTGCGCCTATTATTGTTGCTTTGTACCCTGCAATATTACTTTGTGAACTTAATGCATCCATGTTTTGTGCAAGTGTTGTCCTTGGAACATGACTCATAGATAGTATTGAAATTTTTTTATTTATATATTGAGGAATATTTTTAATTTCATCTTTAATTTGAAAAAAAGATATAAGAGTGGATCCATCTTTTATTTTTTCTAATTCATCATTATCTAATGGGTTTACTTTTAAAATAATATCAGACTTGTTATAAATGTCATTATCAGATTCAACAATATTTGCACCTGCATTTTTATAATCAGAATCAGATATAAATGATTTGTTTCCGGCTCCTTTTTCGATAATAACGGAATGCTCTGCCTTTATTAATTTTTTAATTGTTTCAGGCATAGCAGAAACTCTGGATTCATACTTTTGTTTTTCTTTTAATATTCCTATTATCATTTTTTAAGAAATTAATTGCTAATACAGCGTTAAATTTACATTAGAAATTTTGTTAATTAAAAAACAATAAATATAAATAATGAATTTAGAATTTTTACAGGTAGGAAATAATAATTATAATAAGGTTATTGTCTTTATTCATGGATGGAAAGGTAATAAAAATAGTTTTGAATCGTTACCTTCTATTATAAAAATACCTGATTCAAAATGGTTTTTCCCACAAGCTCCTTATAAAGTTGATAATTTAAATAAAGAATTTTCATGGGCGTTTGAAAAAAATGATGGTACATTTGAAATTGATAAAACTGTTGATTATTTTTCAAAATTTTTAAATGAACATATCTTATCATTTATAGATTCTAAAAAAGTTTTTTTTATAGGTTTTTCTCAAGGGGCTACATTGTGTTATCATCTAATTCTTCAATTACAACATCAATGGGGAGGTGTATTCCCTATTGCTGGATTTAAAAGGAATCGTCAATCTATTTTAACTATTCATGAAAACCAAAAAAATACACCTATTATTATAGGTCATGGTTTAAATGATGACGTAATACCTATTTCTTCATCTGAAGAAATTTATAATGATTTGAAAAAAAATAATTCTAATGTTAGCTTTGAAAGGTTCAATGGAGGGCATAAAATAAGTATTAATTATTTAAAAAAGGTACAGGCAATTATTAATGGATAAAATAGATCAAAATTATGATGTTGTTATTATAGGTTCAGGATTTGGAGGTAGCGTATCTGCATTAAGGCTTGCTGAAAAAAAATATAAAGTTTTAGTTATAGAAAAAGGTAAACGTTATAATAGCTCAGATTTTCCTAAAACAAATTGGAACCTTAGAAAATTTTTATGGTTACCAAAGTTCTTTTTGTACGGAATCCAATGCATTACATTACTTAAAAATGTTTTTATCTTACATGGTGCAGGTGTTGGAGGAGGGAGTCTTGTATACGCAAATACATTATTAGTTCCACCTGATAAAGCATTTAAAGATAAAAGGTGGATTGGAGGTCAGTGGAAAGAAAAATTAACTCCATTTTATAAGCAAGCAAAAGAAATGTTAGGCGCAACGCCTGCTCCTTATTTAGGTGAAACGGATTATATTTTAAAAGATGCAGCAAATAGAATTAATAAATCTGAATCTTTTTCTCCTGTAGATGTGGGTATTTTTTTTAATAAGTCTAATGATGAAGTTAAAGATCCTTATTTTCAAGGTAAGGGCCCTAATAGAAATGGTTGTGTTCTATGTGGAGGATGTATGGTTGGCTGTAGGTATAATGCAAAAAATACACTCGATAAGAATTATTTATATTTGGCTGAAAATTTAGGTGTTCAAATTGCCCCAGAGAAAGAAGTTGTGTCTGTTAAGACAAATAAAGATAATGGTTATATTGTAGAATATAAAAATTCTACTGGAATTTTAAAATCCAAAGGTAAAATATATGCAAAAAAGGTTATTTTTTCTGGAGGTGTTATGGGTAGTATAAAATTATTATTTAAATGTAAAACTGAGGGATATTTATCTAAGATATCAGATTGTTTAGGTGATTATGTGCGTACAAATTCTGAGTCTATATTAGCTGTACGTTCACAATCTATTGATAAGAAAAGAGATTTTAATAAAGGAATTGCAATATCAGCTGGATTTACTCCTGATAATAAAACCCATATTGAAACTTGTAGATATGGGAAGGGGCAAAATAGCATGTCTTTATTAACGACTCATCTTTTTAATACAGATAGAATACCTGGTATTATTAAGTGGTTTTTTGATATTATATTTCATCCGATACGATTTATTAGAGATTTTATCCCTTATAAATGGTCATCACAAACTGTGATACTATTGATTATGCAACCTATTAGTAATTATTTAAAGTTTTCTTATGAAAGAAGGTGGTGGAGATTTGGAGGAAAATCAATAAATAGTTCTTTATCATCAGGAAATCCAATTCCAAGTTCTATACCTATAGGAGAGGAAATTGCCCGAGATATTGCTAAGGATATAAAAGGGGTCCCAATGTCAAGTTATATGGATACTTTTTTTGGAATACCAACAACAGCTCATATATTAGGTGGAGCAACAATGGGAGATAATATTAATAATGGTGTTGTTGATGATAAATTTGAAATATTTAATTATCCTGGATTATATGTTATTGATGGGTCGGTGGTCCCCTCAAATTTAGGTGTAAATCCTAGTCTTACAATTACTGCTTTAGCTGAATATGCTATGAGTAAATTCCCTGAAAATGAACAATAAAATAAGGTTTTATTGAGCTTTTATAGATATTTTTTAACAATTAAATTAATAGCTAAGTAATTGATAATCAACAATTTATAAAAGTTATGTTTATTTTTACTTAAAGTAATACATTAAATAGTTTGTATCTATTATTTAAATATTTGTAATATTATACAGGTATTGGGGCTCATCAAGGCCGATTTATGCTAACTCCTCATCAGAATTAGTTGCGCACAGTCCCCTAAAAAAAACTATGGAACTTTTTTGGAACCATAGTCGTTTATAACCTGAATTAAGTTTGTGCTTGTGGTGTCCATAAGTGCAGTTGGTACGAAAGTAAAATAAACAAGGAGAAAGAAAAACATGAAAAATGTTAAAGCAATCCTAATAGGTGTAGCGTTATGTGCTACAGTATTTGCCAACGCAAGAATTGAAGCTCTCGGTGGAGATGCTGGATTCTGGCCTGGCGACAGAGCAAACGCAACTGCTTTCCCTCATACATTAAATGATGGTCAGTGGGTAGAGTTTGGTAACGTTGATGGTGCTGCTCCAACTGGTTCAGTTAATTGGAATGTTGATGGTACTCATTGGGGTTTTAACTTCGATGCTGCTGGTAATTCTGATTGGATGAATATGTCTTGGGCTAAAGATGGTATGGGTTTATCAGTAGGTTTTCAATCAGTAGCAGCTGGAGAAAATACTGATGTAAACACTGGTGGTGATGTATCTGGTTTTGATATAGCTTGGGGTAAAGAAATGGGCTTTGGTGAATTAGGTGTTAGATACACATCTACTGATGATGTAACTGCAGATGATGAAACTGAGCTAACAGTTAATTGGAGAGGTGCATGTAGCTTTTGGGTATTTGATAATGCTAAAGCTAAGTTTTGGATGGGTGATGATAATATGACTTTATCATATGATTTATTTACTCATGTTAAACCAACTGAAGGAGTTACTGCTCTTGTTGCTATGGGTTTTGAGTATGAAACTACAAATGAAGGTGACGGTACTCAATTATGGTTACCAAATGCTACTCTTGCTGTAGAAGCAGATTTAGCAGAATGGGCAACTTTTAGAGGATTCGTTGAGCAAAATCATGTAGTATCATCAGATAATGGAAGTGCTGCTGATTCAGATAATGGTTCATGGAATGAAACTGATTTTGGTTTTGGTCTAGGTTTCGGATGGACAACTAAAAATGCTAATTCTGTTAGTTTAGATATGGAAATAGCTAATACTGTTTTTAGTGATCCTGTTTCTGAAATGTTAGGTATGAATAATGGTAACTTAGCTACAGGTGAAGTTACTTTATCATACGAATTTTAATTATAAACCATAATTAAAGTTTTTATAAGAAAAGGGTCTTACTTTGTAAGGCCCTTTTTCTTTTACGGCAGTTTTTTTATTATTAATTTTGATTATCAATTAAATTAAATTTTTATAAAATGAAAAAAATAAATTTAGCATTACACTGGCAAATTATTATATGCATGATACTTGGAACAGTTGCAGGTGTATACTTTAATAGTATTGATTTTACAACAAATAGTATTTATTCATTAATTATTCTTCTTGGTGATATCTTTATTCGTCTATTAAAAATGGTTATAGTGCCATTGATTTTTACTTCTATTATTATAGGGGTCTCATCTATAAAAGATCAGTCAAAAATTGGTCGATTGGGCTTAAAAACATTTATATATTATTTATGTACTAGTTTAATTGCAATACTTATAGGTTTGACGCTTGCAAATCTTATTCAGCCAGGTGTAGGTGCTGTAACTATAGATCAGGTAGGAGCTTATGATACCAGTAAGCTCAGCTCTTCATCATCTATATTGGATATTTTAAAGCGAATGATTCCACTTAATCCTATTCAAGCTTTAGCTAAAGGAGATATTTTAAGTATTATTTTCTTTGCAATCTTTTTTGGTATTATGATGAATTTTTCAGAATCTGAATCACAGTCAACTATTAAGAAATTTATTCGTTCTATTTATAATATTATATTAAAAATGACACAAGTTGTTATTAGATGTGCACCAATAGGTGTTTTTGGTTTAATGACAAAAACAGTATCAAATACAGGTCTATCTATTTTTAAAGAACTTGGTATGTATGCATTAACTATTGGACTTGGTTTATTTATTCATTTGTTTATTGTCTTACCTATAATAATTTTTATTTTTATAAGGGTAAACCCAATTATTCATTTTAAAGCAATGGCTTCAGCTATGGTTACGGCATTTTCAACAAGTTCATCTAGTGCAACATTACCTGTTACTATGAAATGTGTTAATGAAAATGTAAAAGTTTCAAATGAAGTAACAAGTTTTGTATTACCTATGGGAGCAACAATTAACATGGATGGAACAGCATTATATGAATGTGCAGGAGTTTTATTTATTGCACAAGCATTGGGTATACATTTAGATGCAAGTCAGCAATTTATTGTTGTTATAACAGCTCTTTTAGCTTCTATCGGAGCTGCAGGTATTCCTAGCGCAGGCCTTGTAATGCTATTTATTGTTACGGATGCTGTAGGTCTTAAGAGTGATGCCGTTGCGCTTTGGGTTGGTTCTATGTTAGCTATTGATAGGCCTCTTGATATGTTTAGAACAATGGTTAATATATCAAGTGATAGTATAGGTGCGGCAGTGATTGCTAAATCAGAAGGAGAAAATTTATACTAGAACTCCTGTTCTATTATTTTATTAATATCAAATATAGTATTGGGACTGCAAGGAATCTCAATGATATTAATGCCATGTTTTTTAATAATGTTCTTTAATCTTTTTTGAATATTTTGTATTGATTTTAAACAAAAGTAATTTGCATTATAAAGTTTAGATATTTGTTTTATATTTAAGTCAATAGGGGTTATCCAAAATTCCTCAAAACCTTTAATATTATTTTTAGCATAAGGGAGTTGATTAAAAATTTGTCCTCCATTATTATTAAGAATAATAATATTAATGTTCAGTTTATATTTATTTGCAATTAATAAAGAATTAAAATCATAAAAAAAACTAATGTCTCCAATTATTAGTGTTGTTTTAGATTTTTTATTATTATGAGTAGTACCAATAGCTGTAGCTATAAGTCCATCAATACCACTTGCCCCTCTATTAGAATAAATATTTATTTTCTTATGTACATTAGGACAAAAATTATCCAAATTTCTAATAGCAAGAGAATTTCCTATAAATAAATTATCATTATCATCAAATTCATTTAAGCAATGATGAATAATATTACCTTCATAAAAATATTTTTTATTTAAGTAGGGTTGAATTTTGATACTAATTGACTTTTCTAAATTTTGTAATTTTTTTATCCATTCATTTTTAGATTTATTGTTTATTTTAATATTTTTAATACTAGATATATAAAAAGATTTAGCATCATCATTATATCCATTATATTTTGTTAATAAGATGATTTTATTTTTTATCTTTTTAAGAAAATTATTTAATTTTTTAGAAACAGGTTTTTTCCCAAATCTTATAACAAAATCAGGATAGGGTTTTATCTCATTAATAAAAAAATTATAGAAAGATAAAATGTTTTCATGTTTTGTATTATATCTTAATCCAGAACAAGGATCTGCTAAAATAGGAGCATTGATTTTTTCTGATAAACTAATAATTTCATTGATATTAAATCCATCCTCCATTTTACCGCATACGATTATTGGTCGTCTACAATTTGGTATATCAAATTGAGTATTTTGAACTTTGTATATAGACTTATTTATTTTTATTTTTTTATTAATTGATTCATCTACTAAAGGTTCATCAAATCCAATATTTATATGAATTGGTCCTGGTGGATTTTTACTCTTAATTCCCTTAGATTTTTCTATCATCTTTTGTATTCTTTGGAATGCTGTTTGAACTTTTATTGATGAGACCTCAATATGTATTGATTCTCTAACAAAATTATTTAAAATATTATTTTGATTAATTGTTTGATTTTCTCCTGTATTATGAAGATGTTTTGGCCTATCTGCTGATATTATAATAAGGGGAGTTGTACTTAAATCAGCTTCAATAGTTGCTGGTAATAAATTTGCAACGGCTGTTCCAGAGGTTGTAATGATAATACTTGGTTGTTTTGTTGATTTAGATATCCCAAGAGAGAAAAACCCTGCAGACCTTTCATCAATATGATTTTTACAATTAAAATAAGACTCATTTAAGAATGAGAGACTTAGAGGTGTATTACGTGAACCTGGGCAAATACAAACATCCTTAATCTTATTAGATTTTAAAATATTTGTAAAATAGTTAGAAAAAGTTAAGTTTGATAAATTCCGTTTCATTTATTACATATCATTACATTTAATTATCAATTATTTATAATTAAAATTTAATATATTTAACCTATGAGAATAATGATTCTTTTTATACTATTATTATCCAATTTATTTGCTCAAATATCTCAGGGAGGTATCCCTACGTATTATAGTAGAGATGTTTCAGTTAGTATGGTTGAGCCAAATAGAAATAATTTAATTGATAGAAATTTTCATCCAATGGTATTCCAATATGGTTATGAATATCAAATGGATATTGATATTATTAATACTGTAGATCCTATTGTGGAAAATGGTTTATATACATATTTAATCGGTATTGAATCTCCAAATGCTTATGGTATTGGTGTTATATTTGATGATTTTTATTTATCTGAAAATGCTAATCTTTTTATTTATGATGAAGAACAAACAATGTTTTTAGGTTCATTTACATCAAGTAATAATAAAGAATCCTTTATATTTCCTACTAGCATTGTTAAGAGTGATCGTATAATCATAGAATTAAATGTTCCTTATAATGAAATAGATTTTGTGAGACTTAATATTGGTAGTATTATTCATGATTATGAAGATATTATGGGTTATTTTGATTCTCCCAGTGGCTCAACAAGAGAAGATTGTAATACTAATGTAGCTTGTCCAGAAGGTATTGGTTATGAAGATCAAATAAATGGTACCATTAGAGTAACTATGGGAGGAGGACTTTGTTCAGCCTCAATTATTAATAATACTCTAAATGATAGAACTCCTTACGTATTATTTGCAGACCATTGTGTTAGCGGTAGTGCAAGTAGTTATGTTTTTCTATTTAATTATCAAGCTTCAACTTGTACTGGAACTTCAGCATCTGAAAATCAAAGTGTAAGTGGCTCTAATTTATTGGTTAGTGAAGATATAAATAATGGTCCAGATTTTGCTTTATTAGAAATGACATCTAATATACCGGATAGTTATAATCCTTTTTATGTTGGATGGTCAAAAGTTAGCTTTGCACCTCAAGATGTATTTGGTGTGCATCATCCAGGAGCAGGAATAAAAAAAATTACATTAGATGGGACTTCTGTAAATGGGAATGGATACTATTGGGAGTTTCAATATAATGATGGAAGGGTTATACCAGGTTCTTCAGGTTCTCCTTTATTTGATAATAATAAACGTCAAGTAGGTATAGCAAGTTATATATATACTAATTATTGTGATCCTTCTCCTGATTGTTATTGTGCACAACAATACAATCATGGCTATGGACGATTTGATATGGCTTGGAATATGGGATTGTCTAATTATTTAGATCCTCTTAATAGTGGAGTTAATGGAATAGATGGTATTAGTATAAGTGGTTTAAATATATCACATGATCCATTTGAAGATATGCCTTTTAATGATAGTGAAATAGATTTTGTTGCAAATGTTAATGCTTATACTGGAGTTATTGAGGCAGTAGAATTGTATTATAATTTAGGAGATGGTTTTATTCCTATTGAGATGGAAAATCAAGGTTTAGGTGGTTATTATTCTGCTACTTTAGGAGGCCTTTATAATGGTATGATAGTAGATTATTATATACAAGCTGTTAATTCAGAAGGAATTGTGGAAACCTTTCCATCAAATGTACCAACTAATACTATTACTTTTATTATAGGAGATTTACCTGATTTATATTTTACTGATTTTGAAGATGGTCAAGGTGATTGGGTAATTGGTGATAATTCAGATGATGCTACTGCAGGTATATGGGAACTTGCACAACCTATTGCTACATATAATGATAATGGTTTTCAGATTCAGCCAGGAGTTGATAACACACCTGATCCAGGTTCTTATTGTTTTATTACTGGTAATGGGTATGATGAAAGTAATGGTGGATTTGATGATGTAGATGGAGGAAAAACTACATTGTATAGTCCTGTTTTTAATTTAGAATCATTTGATGAAATTATTTTTACATATTGGTATTGGTATACAAATAATATAGGTGATAATGGTAATAATGATTTATGGCAAGTTAGAGTTTCCAATAATAATGGTTTAACTTGGGAAGATTTAGATATATCTTCTACATCTTCTTCCTCTTGGAATAAAAAACGTATTATATTGTCAGATTATATTGAATTAACAGACAATATGCAATTTCAATTTATTGCTGAAGATTTATATTATGATGGTGATGCAGGTTCAGGAGGTTCTCTTGTCGAAGCTGCTATTGATGATTTTCTTCTTGAATATATAAATAGTGGTAGTGGAATCCTTGGTGATGTAAATAATGATGAAGCTGTTGATGTATTAGATATTGTAATTGTTGTTAATATGATTGTTGGTTCAGAATCACCTAATTACGCTACCGCAGATTTTAATTTTGATGGACAAATAAATGTTCAGGATGTTATATTACTTATTAATATTGTTTTAAGTAGTTAAACAATATTCTTATACCTACTCATTGCTTCGTACTTATTATATTATTTAATTTAAGCATAATATTTTTAAAATAATTTAGGAGTTCATACTAAATGGCTAAACAAAAATTTCGTACAGAAGTTTCACAATTGCTTCATCTCATTATACATTCTCTTTATTCAAATAAAGAGATATTCTTAAGAGAGCTGATATCAAATGCATCTGATGCAATGGATAAATTAAGATATTTAACATTATCTGATAATAAGTATAAATCAATGGAATTTACTCCTAGGGTAGATGTTAAATTTGATTCTTCTGAAGATATAAAAACATTAACAATTATTGATAATGGTATTGGTATGAATAAAGAGGATCTGGTTGAAAATTTAGGAACTATTGCACGTAGTGGGACAAAAAAATTCATTGAAAAATTATCAGGAGATTCAAAAAAAGATAGCAATCTTATTGGTCAATTTGGTGTAGGGTTTTATTCATCTTTTATGGTTGCTGATAATGTAGAGGTTTTAACAAAAAAGGCTGGAGAAAAAACTGCTTTTTTATGGAAAAGTGATGGTAAAACAGGCTTTAATATTAAGGAAGTTGAAAAAGAGTCTTATGGTACAGAAATTAAGTTATTCCTTAATGAGCAAGGAGCTGAATATACCGATAAATGGTCATTAGAGACTGTTATTAAAAAGTATTCAGATCATATAGCGTTTCCAATTTATTTACATTATACAGAAAAAAAAGATGATAAAGAAGAATCAATCATTGATCAAATAAATTCTGCATCAGCATTTTGGAAACGTTCTAAATCTAATTTAAAAAAGAAAGATTATAATGAATTCTATAAAACTTTTTCAAATGATAATGAGGATCCATTATTACATATGCATACAAGTGCGGAAGGAACTTTAGACTATACTACCTTATTTTATATACCTAAAGTTGCTCCTTTTGATATGAATAATGCTGACTATAGGCCTGGTGTTAAATTATATGTTAAACGTGTTTTTATTACTGATGATGATAAAGAATTAATGCCAGTATATCTACGTTTCTTACGAGGAATTATAGATACAGAAGATTTACCATTAAATGTTAGTCGAGAAATTCTTCAAAAGAATAAAATCCTTGAAAAAATCAAGAAAAACAGTGTTAAAAAGGTTTTAAAGAGTATAGATAATTTATCTAAGAAAGATAAAGATAAATATGAAGAATTTTATATGCAATATTCTGTTCCTCTTAAAGAAGGTTTATATCAAGATTTTGAAAATAGAGAATTATTATTGGACCTTTTAAGATTTAGAACAAACAAATCAGATCAATGGATATCATTAGCTGATTATGTTTCTAATATGAAGAAAGATCAAAAATCTATTTTTTATATAACAGGAGAAAATTATGAAACAATTAAGAGCTCTCCTTTATTAGAAGCATGTAATCAAAAAGATGTAGAAGTATTAATTATGGATCATGAAATAGATGAATTTGTTTTTTCATCTGTAACAAAATACAAAGAACATACATTTAAATCTGTTAATCATTCTGATGCCCTTGATGAATTACAAACAGAAGAAGATAAAAAAGATAATGTTAATTGTGATCCTTTAATCAAAAAGATGAAATCCATTCTTAAGGATAAAGTTAAAGATATTATTATATCAACTAGATTAACAGATTCTCCATCATGTCTTGTATCTGATAGCAATGATCCAAGTGCTCAAATGCAAAAAATGTTTCAGCAAATGGGACAAATGAATATGCCTGAATCAAAACCAATTCTTGAGATTAATTCAAAACATAAAATTGTTAAAAAAATGATTAAGATGTCAAAAACAAAACAATTTACAGATTCTGTTTTATTGATTTATGAGCAGGCCTTATTAGCTGAAAATATAAAACTTGATAATCCAAATGAATTTATTGGTAGGGTTAATAGAGTTCTAGAAAAATCTTTATAATTTTTAATCAATAAGAGATAGAAGGTGGGAAAATTTTGCTTGAGTTTCCTCCCATTCATAGCTTTCATTAGCATTGTTAACTAATCCTGACCCTGCATAAGAATAGAGTCTATTATTTTTTTGTAATGCTGTTCGTATAGCAACATCAAATCTCCCTTCTCCTTTTAAATTAAACCATCCAACACAGCCTCCATACCAACCTCTATCAAAAGGTTCATTATTTATAATTGCTTTCATCGCTTTATTCATTGGAGTTCCAAGTACTGCTGGAGTTGGATATAGTTTATATAAAATATTTAGGATATGTATTTTCTTTTTTAATGTTCCTTTAATAGTTGTATTTATATGATATAAATGCTCAAGTTCAATGATTGTGGGTTTTTTTGATAAAGAAATATTATTAGAAAATTCATTTAATTTTTTTATTAAATCCTCTACTACATATTGATGTTCATCAAGTTCTTTTTTATTTTTTAAAAATTTATCTAAATTATTATTATCACTTTTTCTTAGAGTTCCTGCTAATGCTTGAGTTGTAATTTTTTTATTTTTTATATCAATAATTTTTTCAGGTGTTGAACCAATAAAACGTTCATTATTATTAAAATCAATATGAAAATTTGTACAATTTAATTCATCTTTTTTTAATATACATTTATTTGATATTGAATGTGCTTTCATTCTTGATAAAACAACTTTATCAATATTTTTTTTATATATATTATTTATTAATGAATTAAATATTTTTGTGTATTCTTTTCGCTCTGGAACATCCTTTAAAAATTTGAGATTATTTTTAATTGTAGAATGATTTTTCTTTAAATCATTTAAAATAGAATTATAATTATTTATAATTCCATTTATATCAGAATCTTTATTTAAGAGACAATGATATGATATAAATAAATCATTATTTTTTTTAGTAATAAGTATTTTAGGAATTGTAAAAAAAATAGTTGGTATATTCTTCCAGGGAGCTTTTAATTCTTCTTTGATATTAAAGGAGACTCCTCCAAAAATTTTTAAATCCTTATTTTTATAATTTCCAAAAGATTGTATTGATGGTTGTATAGATTTTAAGTCATCTAACCAATTACTTGTTATTGATTGTAAATTATATTTAATACAATAATCAATACCTATATATTCTGTATTATTAGAATATTTAAAACGGAATGTAGGGTAATTACTATTAAATATTGAAGTTATAGAATCAGTATTCCAATCTATTTTTTCCTGATATCTGAATAAAATATTTTCTTTATCAATGTTTTTGATAGTTGTATTCAAACATTCTTTAATGTTAGTAGACATAATAATTTGATTTTTAATTATACATTAAATCTATTGAAAATTTAACATGTATAGAATGTATATTTTAATAGTAAATAATTGTAAAAAAATCATAAATGGCAAAATTTATACATCAAGGGAGTGATAAGAAAAAATATGTTAAACAAATGTTTAATGATATATCCGGTACTTATGATTTAATAAATATTATATCCAGTTTTGGTATTGATAGGTATTGGAGAAATCGTTTAATTAATAATATTAAACTTAACTCTGATCAAAATTTATTGGATGTAGCAACAGGTACAGGCGATGTTGCATTTGGATTTTTAAAAAAATATAATGTATCAGTTACTGGTTTAGATATTGCAAAAAACATGATAGAAATTTCTAATAAAAAGGCAAAAAAATATTCTGGCAATATTAATTTTATTGTAGGTGATGCAGAAAATATGGAATTTGATAATAATAAATTTGATGCTTTAACTATTTCTTTTGGATTTAGAAATGTCGGATCATATGATACAGCTCTCTCTGAATTTTATAGAGTTTTAAATAATAATGGTAAAATAGCTATACTTGAATTTTCTAAACCAACATCTAGGTGGTTTTCTCCAATTTTTAAGTTTTACTTTAATAAGGTTATTCCTATTATAGGTTCTTTACTTTCACGTAAGGATGCTTATTTATATCTTCCTGAATCTGTTGATTATTTTTTATCTAGACAAGATGTTTGTGATAAAATGAAAGTAGCAGGTTTTAAGAATGTTAGGTATATAGATTATACTTTTGGAGTTGCAACCTTATATATCGGAGAAAAATATGAATAGAAAACGTCTTTTAGCTATTTGTGCTATGATTTTTACTACTGCTGTATGGGGCGTTACTTTTGAGATGGTTCAGGAAGCCTTATCTGATGCTCCTCCATTTATATTTGCAGGATTAAGATTTGGTATAGGATTTCTTTTAGGATTTTTATATTTAAATAAAAAAGTTTTGAATGTGACAGCTCTAGAATTTCATGGTGGTATTTGGTGTGGTGTTGTTTTATGTGCGGGATATGCTTTTCAAAATTTTGGTTTGTGGGAAGAGTCTTTGATTTATATAGGCTCTAATTCTAGTACATCAGCTTTTATAACAAGTGTTAGTGTTATACTTGTACCAACATTTTTATATTTATCAGGATTACAACAAATTAATAATAGGTTATGGATTATTGTAGCATTGGCAATGATAGGATTATTTATTTTATTGAATCCTTTTAATAGTAAAATTGTAGGTGGTGATATTATCACTTTTGGTTGTGCTATATCTTTTGCAATTCATATTATATTGCAGGATATCTACTTAAAAAAAGGTGTTCAATTAGTAAGATTTTTTATGCTTCAAGTTTTCTTTGTCTCTATTTTTTCATTTATACTTTCTTTATTATTTGAAGGGTCATCTATTATGACATTAGAAATTTTTACTATTGATGTTATGTTTGCATTATTTATAACAGGAGTTTTAGCAACCTTTATTGCATTTATACTTATGTTATGGGCTCAAAAAATATTAAGTGCTACTGAAACAGGTATACTTTTAAGCTTAGAACCTTTATTTGCTGCTCTATTTTCTGTTTTTTTTGCAGGGGATAGTTTAGGTTTATCTGGTTGGTTGGGTGGAATGATTATTATAATTTCTGTTATGGGTTCAGGATTCTTTTTATCATTAAATGAACAGTAAACTTATAACATAAAAAACTAAAATAATTTAATTAAATTTAAATAGTCTAAAAGGAGTTCTTTATGCAACTATTATTATTATTATTATTCTCATTTTTATTATCACAAGATAATTATAAATCATTTAAAGTAGGGTTATTTAAAGGAGAATTAGTTAATAGCGCTGATAATACTTCTATCTCTTATGCTACAATAAAGTTATTTAAATCATCAGATAATACTTTAAATGATGGTACAATATCAGGTGAAGATGGCTATTTCATATTAAAAGATGTTAATCCAGGGAAGTACAATATTCATATTGAACATGTTATGTATGAAACTTTGATTCTAGAAAATCAGCTTTTGGTTCCACCTACTATGAATAAAAATTTAGGTATTTTAGCTTTAACTCAAAAAGTGGTAGAGGTAGATGATGTAAGTGTAGTTGATGAAAAACCTTTTATTGAAGAAGAAATTGATAAGAAAGTTTATAATGTTGAGGATATGTCTATTGCTATTAGTGGTACAGCTGAAGATGTTTTAAGCAGTCTGCCATCTATAACTGTAAGCACTGAAGGAGAAGTAAGCCTAAGAGGTAATCAATCCGTAAATATTATGATTGATGGTAGAATGAAGTCAGCTAATAATCTTGATATTTTAGATGCTGCAATGATTGAAAAAGTGGAAGTTATTGCAATTCCATCTTCAAAATATGACCCTGATGGGACTGCTGGTATAATTAATATTATAACAAAGAGAAATGAGTATACTGGAACCTCCGGTAAAACTACATTAGGATTTGATAGTTTCGGATCTAAAACATTCTCAATCAATACAAATTATTTTAAAGATAAGTTGAATTTATTTACAACTTATACAAATGGAGATAGAGAAAGTGAAGGATATTCAAAAAGAGATAGAACTATAGTTAGTAATGAAAATAATTTTTTAGAGGGATATAAAAGATACAGCAATTTTAATGGTAATGGAAAAAATCAATATTTTAAATTTGGTTTAGAGTTATATCCAGAGGATGATAGGATTTTTTATTGCGATTTAAATTATTCAGATTATAATAAATTGAAATTTGATATAATGCAAACAGATTCAATCCCTAATGGTCTAACATATATAACTAATACTAATACTAATAGAGATGGTTATGAAAGAGGATTGGTAGCAGGATACATAATGAAATTAGATGGTGATAGAGAAATTACAATAGAAACAAATTCTCAATTTGAAAAAGAATCAGATTTAGAAAATATTGATGAACTATTTGTTTCTGAAAAAGAAGAAAGCAATGAATATATGTTTAAAATAGATTATACACATCCTTTTGCAAGTTTAGTATTAGATAAAAAAAATCTGTTGGAAATTGGTATACTTGATAAGCAAAATGGGCATAGTAATTATTTTAATTATAATAATATTGCTGAGTATGATTTTAATAATTCACGAAATATTTTAGCTACATATATTGATGTTAGTTATTATATTAAATCTAATTTCAGTTTAAAATTTGGAACTCGATTTGAAAATACAATAAGAAATTTTAAAGCAAATTCAAGTGAAATTAGCAGCGAATTAGATGATGCTGATTTTTATTTATTTTTGATTAATAAACAATTAGAAAGTGATTTATATAATAAAAATTATACTACAATTTACCCATCTTTATTTTTTAATTATGATTTAGGAGAACAAAAAGGTAATGTGAAATTTGGATTTGGTAGAAGAGTAGAAAGACCAGGTAATTGGTATTTATCTCCATTACCAAGGAGTTTTAGTGAGCCTAATCAAGTACATATTGGTAATCCTGTAATTAATCCAGAAGATATTTTTAAATATGAAGTTAGTTACTCTAATCGATTAAGAATAGGATATTTAAGCTCCAGTTTATTTTTAACGTCTATTACAGATGTCTTTGATTGGGATATGGATAAATATATTCAAACGGAAGATACTTTCATGCAAGATGAAAATTGTATTACTGATTGCTATTATGCTTTATCTCATGATAACATAGCTAAAAAAACAGAATATGGGGTAGAGGTTTTTATGATGACAAGACCTTATAAGTGGTGGGATTTAAAATTTGGAGGAGATATCACTTTTGGCAAACTTTCATCTACTTCTAATTCTGATAGTGGTATAGAGTCTGATCAAAATGGTAATACTTCATCAACATCTTTATTTGCAAATTCTAGTTTTACAATTAAGGAACATCTAAAGCTTGATATGAATACTTGGATGTGGATGGCAAAATTAACGGATGGTACAATCCACCCTATGAGTGGAACAAATCTTGCTTTAAAGTATGATTTTCTTAATAAATTTTCATTTATATTCAAAATTAATGATTTATTTGATTCACAAAAATTTAGTATTGAAACTTCAAACCAATATATTCTTGATACTATTACATATATAGATAATATGGATTATGAGAGACAGAGAAAAGGTAGAAGTTTTACATTATCGTTTGATTATAGATTTGGAGATTATAAAGAAAATAAATTTAAAAAAGGCTCGCAATATAATGATCGTAGTGGTGGTGATATGATGGGCTATTAATGTTTGCCTTTATTTTACCAAAAGATAGGACTTTATTTAAATATATTTTTACTCTTGCTCTGCCAGTTATAGTAAGTAATATTAGTCGAGTTCTTATGGGGCTTGTTGATACGATTATGGTAGGTCATATTGGAGCTAAAGCTATAGCTGGTGTTGGAATGGCATCTATGGTGACATGGACTATTATGAGCCTAGGCATAGCATTCAGAACTGGTACTCAAGCAGTTGTATCAAGAAGACTTGGACAAAAAATATATAATGAATGTGGTATAGCTTTCCGGAATATGCATTTATTTGTCCTTTTAATAGGTATCCCTATAACATATCTTTGTTATTCTAATACAATACAAATCATGTCATTTTTTCTTAAAGATGAACAGACACTTAATTTATGTATTGAGTATTCATTATATATTTTCTTAAGTATTTATTTTATTTATGCAAATTTTGTATTTCAAGGTTTTTATACTGGAATTGAAAAAACGAAAATTCATATGAAAGTAGTGATTGCATCCAATCTATTGAATTTTTATCTAAATGCAGGTTTAATTTTTGGTTCAAATCAAATAGAAGAATTTTTATCACCTACTATTTTTAGTTTTTTATCTATTTTATGGGTTCCATTTAATTTTCCTGAACTTGGAGTAAAGGGTGCTGCTATTGGAACATTGGCTGCTACAATTTGGAGCTGTATACATTATTTTTATTATCTATTTAGTAAAGATATAATAAATAAATATCAAGTATTTAAATCACAAATAAATAAAGATATGTTGAAAAGACAACTTATAATTGCATATCCTTTAGCTATTCAGGAATTTTTAGTTATGTTAAGTTTGACAATATTTTATAAAATTATTGCATTTATTGGTATTATCCAATTAGCTGCAACTCAAATTATATTTAAAATTATGCACGCATCATTTATGCCTGCTATTGGGGTAGGTCAAGCATGTGCAACTCTTGTTGGAAAATCTCTTGGAGAGGGCAATCCTGATAAAGCAGAATTATCTATAAATGAAAGTCTTAGAGGTTCTTTATATATAATGGGTAGTGTTGGTTTATGTTTTATTCTTTTTGCAGAATATATAATTCCTCTATTTATAAAAGAGCATGAAGTTATAGCTCTTGCTGTACCGGGTTTAAGGTTTATTGGTTTTCTCCAAATAATAGATGCTTATTGTTTTACTTTATGGTTTGCTTTGACAGGAGCTGGAGACACTAAGGTTCCTGCAATATTTGATATAATAAATCATTGGGTAGTGTTTATACCTCTTTGTTACTTTCTTGGTATTTATTGTGGCTATGGATATTGGGGCGCATGGTTTAGCTTTGGAATAATGCTAATTTTTATAGCAATTTTTATGTTTTTCCGATTTAAAGCAGGTAATTGGAAAAATATCACAGTTTAATTTTTTAATTATTAGAATTAAAATAGCCAATATTTATATTTAAAGAAATATTTGTTCCTTTTATTTCATTAAATGAAGATTTATTAGGTATGATATTACCAATATTTAACCAAACATCGCAGTAATCAAATATAAATCCCATAGATAATGCTGGTTCTATATAATATGATTTATTAGTATTATTAGATAAGGAACCTAATGATAAACCTAAACCATAATAATCAAATCCAAGTATTATAAAACTGTTAAAATTAAATCCAATTGCAAATTGATTTTTAATATTTTCATTACTTTTTCTAATAAGTTTATCAGTAAAAATATTAAATCCAGAATTTCCATTATCTAATGTAACGTGATAACCTAATCTTATATATTGATTGTTTTTTTGATTGTAAATTAATCCTGCATATATATTATTAGCGTTATTATTAGAGTATTTATAGTAACTTCGTTTTGTTAAATCTCTAGCTGCAAAATTGTTTACGTTTGTATTTTTACCAATATGAATATGTCTATTACTTGGTTCTCGATGAAAATATATTCTATTAAAATAATTTGATTCTTTTGCTAATTGGATAATTTCATTTAGTTTTTTTTGACTCCCATCCCATTTTATATCAGCTGCTAATCCATCTAAATGTGTTGATTTTTTATCACTACCAGGTAATGAATTATTAAAATTTTTACATCTATAGCCACTGGTTATATAAAAATTAAAGCTGCATTTATTTTCCATTTTTTTTAATTCTTTTAAAAAAGTTTTGTTCATCCAATTCCTATTACATTGGTCCTGACACTTTAAATTTTCACCACCATTAAAATTTTGTGATAACAATAGGTTTATTAATATTATAAATGATATTAATGTTATTTTGATATTAGAATACATTTTATAATTTTAATTTTTTGATTGCAAAAATTAATTTTTCTATATCTTCCATTGAATTATAAGCTTGTATTGAAAATCTTAGTAACATTTTGTCTTCCCATTTTACGATAGGTACTATGATTTTATAATTTAAGTAGAATATTTTTTGTAATTCTACTGGGTCTTTGCATTGAATTTTTATACTAGACATTTGTCCAATAAAATTATTTTCTGATATTGGTTCTTGATTTAGTGAATTATTTACCATTTCTCTAGCTTCAATATTAATTTTACGGCATTCTTTACTTATGGTCTCCCAGTTATTTTTATTTAAAAAATTAATTACATCTGGAATTGTTAAATAAGATGAAGGATCTTGAGTCCCTTGCCATTGATGATAATCTAAATATTTTGAATGGCTAGGTATTTCAGAATCATAGCCCCAGCTAATTACTAATGGATCAATATAATCTTGTATTTCTTTTTTTGCATATAAAAATGATGTGCCTTTTGGTGCACACATCCATTTGTGACATGCGCCAGTATAAATATCTGGATTTAATTTTTTAATATCTAAATTAATATGCCCTGGTACATGAGCGCCATCTATAATGCAAAATATATTATTTTCTTTTGCTACTTTACAAATTTCTTCAGCTGGGAAAATTAATCCTGTAGGGCTTGTAATATGACTAATAAATATAACTTTTGTATTTTTATTTATTCCCTTAATAAAGGTGTTTATAAAATCATTTTTTGATTTTAAAGGCAATGATATATTTTGTTTTATATATTTTGCTCCAGTTTTTTTACATATAAAATTCCATGTTTTATCAAGTGCTCCATACTCGTGATTTGTGGTAAGTATTTCATCTCCATTTTTTAAATCTAAACTTTTTATTACAGCATTAAGAGCTGTACTTGGATTAGGAAAAAAAACAATATCGTCCTTATCACAATTTATATAATTGGATAGATACTCTCTTGATTCCTTTAAGTGTTCAAACATATCAAATGCTAAATGTTTTACTGGATTAAATTCTAATTTTTTTTGCCAAGAAATAAGTGAATCAAAAATTGGTTTTGGACATGCTCCAAATGAACCATGATTTAGGTGTATTGCATTGGGGTCCAATAAAAATAGTGATTTATAAGAGTTATTCATTATATTTATGTTACATACATTCAATATTTATATGAAAGAAATTTTATGGTTAATTATATTTTTATAATATTTTTTATGTTTTTATTAGCAAATGATAATCCACGCTTTGCTGATAGACATTTTGTGAGTCCTGGAAGAATAAATTCAGCTATTGAAAATGATATTATAGAACAACCTTTTTTACTTGTTCAAATAGATGCAATTAATGATAGTTTATTTTTACTTATTAATGATGCATTCTCTAATTTAGAGTTATTTAATGGTATAGGGTCATATCATCGTATTTTAACACCATCTCAATATGAAAGATTATCAACTATAGTATCCAGTGATTATTTAAAACTTATTAATGATGATTATCAGTATCCAAATACTAGAGATTATTGGGTGCAAACAATTTATGGTAGTAATTATTATGGTTCATCAGGAGAAATTGGGAATACTTGTTCTTGCCTTGATGCTAGTGATTGTGTTGTTGTTGGATTTAATGATAGTTGGTATAATCCATTTGATTATTATGGTGAAGCTTGGTGGAATTTCAATCCTCCAGAATATGAAGAAATATCAGAAGTTAGAATTTATGTACAGGGAGCTCAATGTGATCTTTTGCCCTTATCATCTGAGACAAATGTTTCAATAAAAGATAATAATTGTTCCTGGAATAATAATTTCCAGGCTAATTTAAGTATAGATTATACTTTAAATGGTCCTTACATAATACCTTTAGAGCAACTTGAGAATATATGGTGTGAAGGTAATTTACAACCTATTATAGGATCAGAAGATAATTATAGTGTTGATTTTGTAAGGGTGGAAGTTTTTTATTCTTGCGAAAATCCAAATCCAGTTATGGGTTTTAATGCATCTAATGGGGATTATTGTGATTATGTTAAACTTGATTGGGAACAAAATGATTCTAATAATTATCTTTTATATCGTGATAATGAACTAATTGCTCAGCTTGATAATACAACAATTCAGTATTTAGATTATTCTTCACAAGAGAATCAAACTCATGAATATTGTATAAAATCTGTTAATGATTGTGGAAATTCAGAAGTTGTATGTTCATATGGTAGTAAAAAGAATTCACCTCAGCCTGTAGACATGGTAATGGCCTCAGATGGAGATTTTGAAAATTATATTCATATTGAGTGGAGTTATGTTCCCGGAGATATTTTTTATAAATTATATAGAGATGGAGTTCAGTTAACAATTATACCCAATAATCAAGAATTAACTTATGATGATGAGTTTGTTAATCCACAAGTAGATTATGAATATTGTATAGAAACTATTAATGATTGTGGTGGATCAAATTGGGTTTGTGACAATGGCTTTTTAGGTATAGGTCAATTAGGTGATATTAATTTAGATACAGCATTAGATATATTAGATGTTGTATTATTATTAAATTTTATTTTAGAATTTGAAACTCCTAATGAAAATGAATTTTGGTTATCTGATATAAATACTGATCAAATATTAAATATTCTAGATATTATAGCTTTAGTAAATATTATTCTCGATTAATATTTATTTTTTTATTACTATAATTATTAAGCCCAATAAGGTCATAGCTCCACCAATATAAATATTTAATAAAATTAATTCACCAAATATAATAGAAGCTAATATAGTTGCTATTACAGGTTCTCCTAGAGGGAATGCTGATACGATAGTAGGAGATACATATTTAACAGAATAGTAGATGGCATTATGCCCAATAATGGTAGGAACAATACCTAAAAATATAAGTCCAAAATATTCATAAATATTAAATCCATATAAATTTGTATTTGTTATGAATGCTATAATCAATAATGTTATTGCTGCAGATAAATAAAGCATCCTTGTATAAACTATAGTATTCTCAGTTTGTCTTACTTTTTCTGCAATCATAAATGATAGCGCTAAGCATAAAGAACATAGAATCGCTAAAATGTTACCTATAGTATATTTTTGAGATAAGTCAAAATTATTATCAAAAATTATAATGGCACCTATAAATGCAAATAATAATCCTACTATAACCTTATAATTAATTTTTCTTTTTAAAACTATTAATTCTAATAGAAGAGTAAATAAAGGTGCAAGTGTTCCTAAAAAAGTAGCATTGGAAACTAAAGTTAATTTGATAGAGCTAAAAAATAAAGCAAAATGAATACCTAATAATGATCCTGCTAACATTGTTCTATAATAATTAGAATTGATTTGCATTTTACCTTGATTTTTATAACCGCTATAAATCCAAATTAATAAAGATGCAATAAGCATTCTCCAAAAAGATATAGAGATGGCAGGAACTCCTGTTAAAGATTTTGCCATAATTGGTGAAGTGCTTACTGATAGTAGCGCAATAAATAATAATATGGTAATTTTGTAATTCATTTATATACTTAAATTAATAATTTATATATACATTTATTCAATGGTATAAAATTTATTCTTTTATTATATTACATATTATTAATGAGGAGAGAAAATGTTTAAAAAAATATTATTTTTATGTTTATTTACTATAGGAATATCTGAAGATTTCTCAGATGGACCTTATGGCACAGGATATTTTGATATTGCAGGACCGTTTCAATTACCAGATTTAAATATGACTTTAGATGGAGACGTTAATGGAGATGAATTTATAAATATCCAAGATGTAATTTTATTAGTTAGCCATGTGCTTGGTACTTATAGTTTGGATACTGAAGAATTTAATCAAGCAGATAGTAATAATGATAATATAGTTGATATACTTGACATTATAGATATTGTTAATTCAATATTAGATCCTCAAGAACCAGTGTGGGATTTTGAAGAAAATTGGACAGGTAATGATTCATATATTTTTATACAATATGATCCAAGTGTAAATTATTCAACAGCTCTTTGGTCATCAAATACAAAAGAAGAATTTTTAGAAATCTCACCACCTAATGTCCATTATTTTTTCATATCAAATAGATTTCAATATGGTACAGATATGCAGTATATGAAATCATCTTTTGATGAAATTTTAGCGACATTTTCTGAAGAAGAAAGAGAACATTGGAATAAACATTTGCATTTTATAAATGCTAAAACATCTGATTTAAATAATTGGTTATCAGAATCATTATCTGGAACATATGGTATTTCTATAGATTGTTTTCAGAGATTAAGAGAAATAGGATACTTAGGTAATCCTCAATCATTTACAGGTACATATATGTCATATGTAGCACATGAAGCTTTATATTTTAATTATGAAAAAGATGTATTTTCTAGTTCGAATGAAAGTGATTATGATGAAGTTATAATATTCGATGAAGAGTTATATACAGGAGGATGGGCGGCTACATTACCTACAACAGTTGAAATACCTTCTGATATACTTTTAGATAACTATTCTAAATTAGAAGTTGACCTTTTAAGAGGATGTCCTGATGCAAATGGTGGGTATAGTGATGAGGGATGTGATGATTATGATAGAATAGCTCATTTATATATATGTGATGAAGATGGCTCAAATTGTTTAGAAATGGCTAGATGGATTACTCCTTTTGGTCGTCAACCTCAACATTTAACAGATATAACTCCTTTTATATCAAGTCTTAGACCTGGTGGTAATAAAATGTTTAAATTTCAAGAATCAGGATGGCCTAATAGTTTAATTAGTTTAAAGTTAAGATTACATCATCAAACAGATTCAACTAATCCTTCACCAAAAGAAATTTATCCAATATGGAATGGAACAGTGCAATTTAATCCAGATTATAATGATAATAGACCACCCCAAGTTTTTAGTATTCCTAGTAATGCCTCTAAGGTTGAATTCGTAGCATATATAACAGGTCATGGTTGGGGTAGTGCAGGATGCTTTAATTGTTGTGAATTTTGTAATTCAAGACATATATTTGAAATTAATGGTGGAGTATATAGTTTTGATAAAGATTATCCCAATGCATCTTCTTCAAATTACTGTATGCAGCCAGAAACAATTGTTCAGGGTGTTATACCAAATCAAGGAGGAACATGGGGATATGGTAGAGCTGGGTGGTGTCCTGGAATGGATGTCCATCCATATATTATGGATATAACAGATTATGTAAGCATTGGAGAAGAAAATATTATTGATTATAGTGCATGCAGAGTTAGTGGTAACAGCTGTGTAACTCCTCCAACTTGTAATGGAGATGGATATTGTCCAGAAGTAGCATTTTCATCTTATATTATTATTTCGTATTAATTTATGAGCAAAAAAAATCAAATTATCATTTTAGTCACAATTGGTATAATTTTCATTGGAAGTATACTAAAAATAGATGGCTTCCCACCAATTTTTACTGTCTTTTGGCTTCTAGGTGTTGTTATAATATCTGCAATCAGTACTAAGTTATGGATGATTTGGAAAAAAAATTATAAAGGTCCCGTATATGGAGAAGATTTTAAAAAAAGAAATAAAGATGGATCTTTGGATAAAAGATATAAAAGGAACAGATAATAAATATTAATTTAAAATTATTATTTAATTATCGAATATCATTTGATCATTTTTAAATGCTTTAAATTCTAAAACATTGTTAGATGGATCTTTTATGAAGAAGGTAGCTTGTTCTCCTTTTTCATCCTTAAATCTTATATTAGGTTCTATTATAAATTGTATCTTTTTATTTTGTAAATCTACAGCTAATGTTTTCCAATCATCCATATTCATGATAATACCATAATGTCTTGATGGTATATTATGTCCATCTACAGAATTAGTTTCTAAAGATTCTTGCTTTTTATCAATTTTATGTGCTGAAATTTGATGGCCAAAAAAATTGAAATCTACCCAGCGCATTGATTGTCTACCAATAGAACAATTTAGTGTTTTTGTATACCATTTAATTGTTTCATCTATATTATAGATAGGAAATGCTAAATGGAATGGTCTTAATTTATTTTTCATTATTAATTAATTACCTTTATGATTCCACATTTTTCTTCATTAGATATATTTGCACAAAATATTTCTTCTGTTACATGATTGAAAGCTCCACATTCACCTTGATTAGGTTCACATCCTAGAAAAAAATAAGAGTGTTGTATCCCTGTTAAACCTTGTGGAATTGTTTCTGTATATTGATCCCAATAAGGGTTATATGTTGGTGATAATACCCAATTACATCCTTCAGATTCACAGCTTGTTTGATTATTAATTTCATCACAATCATTATTAATAGATTCTAATGTAAAATCACAGTAATCAGTTTCAGTATTAATGGTATAAATAGTAATATCTTGATTGGAAGTATTATT
>CETH01036946.1_pt1 | contig 33632 bp, 34 predicted proteins | sample 361461 | NCBI WGS metagenome assembly CETH01 (sample SAMEA2622695, study PRJEB7988) | marine metagenome | isolation source: saline water (ENVO:00002010), including
AAAAAAAGCTCACATAAATTCTAATGAAAAAAAATGAGAATATATTAGTTATTCGTTTTTCATCACTAGGAGATATTGTAATTTTAGTACCCCTCTTAAGAGTTCTTTTTAAAACTTATCCAAATTTAAATATAACAATAGCAACAAATAAAAAATTAAAACCTGTTTTTTCCGAATTTAAAAGAATTAAATTTTTTAGTGTTGATTTTAATAATAAACATAAAGGCTTAATTGGTTTGTGGCATTTATTTAAAGAGTTAAAATTATTGGATATTAATCGAGTTGCTGATTTACATGCTGTAATTCGTTCTTATATTATTGGAGGGTTTTTTAAACTTAGTTTTTTTAAATTAAAAAGAATTAATAAAGGAAGAATTGAAAAAAAAGCATTGGTAAGAAAAAAAAATAAGGTTTTTAGACCATTAACACCAACTTTATACAGATATTCTGATGTTTTTGGAAAATTAGGATATCCTGTTGATTTTGTAAATCATGATTTTCCTGACAAATTATCTATGCCAGAAAAATTAATTGGCAAATATGATCCTAAAGAAAAGCCTTTTGTTGGTATAGCTCCTTTTGCTGCCCATATAGGAAAAATTTACCCCTTGGATTTAATGCAAAAGGTAGTTGGGTATTTAGAAAAAAAATATAATGTTTTTCTTTTTGGTTTTGGTAAAGAACAAACATCTAAATTAAATTTATGGGAAAACGCTTTTTTAAATGTATATAATTGTTCAGATAGACTAGACTTATTTGATCAGATTAAATTGATTTCAAATTTAAATTTAATGATTTCAATGGACTCTTTTAATGGTCATTTAGCTGCAAATGCGGGGATTCCTGTAATTACTATTTGGGGTATGACTCATCCTTTTTTAGGATTTTCTCCTTTTTTACAGCCTGATTTAAATCAAATATTAATTGATAGAAATAAATTTAATTTAATACCTACTTCTGTTTATGGGAAAAAAATTCCAAAAGGTTATGAAAATGCATTTAGGACTATTTCTCCTTTGACTATTTTAGAAAGAGCAAATAAAATATTAAGTACTAAACATCATCAAAATCAATAATAATACTACTTGACTTAGGAATCGATTGACAAGTTAATATTAATCCCTCATTAATTTCTTCATCAGTTAATATTTGATTTGTTTTCATTTCTATCGTTCCTTTTTTAATTCTTGCAATACATGAAGAACAAACACCCCCTTGACAAGAATAAGGAACATCAATATTATTATTTAAAATGGAATCTAATAATATTTCAGAAGACTTAAAATTAATTTTATTAGAATAATTATCATAAATTATTTCTAATTGACCTTCTTGTGTGGAAGAAGGGATTTTTTCCGATACTGTATTTTCAAATAGTTCACAAAAGATTTTTTGAGGATTTACCTTATTATCTATTATAATATTTTTTAAAAAATCATTCATTTTACCAGGACCACATAAATAATATAAATTATCTAAAAATTGATTTGATATAACTTTAGTAATATCAGATTCATTAATTCTTCTATTTTCAGAATTTTTAATTTTTGCCTCAGTAAAAAACCAAGTTATTTTAAATCTTTTTTTGTTTTCAAATTCTAAGGATTTTAATAATTCATAAAACATTGTTTTTTCGGGAGATTTATTGACATATAGTAAATGAATTTTATTTAAGGTTTTTTTATTGAGAATAGTTTTAATGATAGAAATAATAGGTGTAATACCACTTCCAGCAGCAATTGCAATTATTGAATTATCAATATTTTTATATATGAATTTTCCTTCAGGATTTGAAACTTTTATAAAATCTCCAGCTTTTAGATTACGATTTGCATAAGTTGAAAATACTCCTCCTTTTACTTTTTTAATTCCCACTTTTAAAATATTTTCATCTGGAGATGAGCAAATTGAATAAGGTCTCCTTATTATTTTATCATTAATTTTTTTTTCAAGTGTAATATATTGACCAGCTTTAAAAGAAAAGGGTTTTTTTAAATTTTCTGGTATTTTGAATGACAGGATAACTGAATCCTCAGTGTTTTTTTCAACGGATAGAATTTTCAAATTATTAAAACTGTTCATCAAGTGCAAAAATAATAGAAATTTTTGTTTTGGAAACATACTAAAAAAGATGTTTTTTAGTTATTAGGATAAAGAATAAATTGCAAAATAAAATACTTTTTCTCTTTATATATTTTTTTATATTAACTTCTTGTTCTACATCAAAAGACAGGTTTTTAAATAGAAATTATCATAAACTTACCACAAAGTACAATGTGTTGCATAATGGTAAAGAAGCTTTTGCAGTTGGAAAAAAGATTTTAGAAGAGTTAAATGAAGATGATTTTTTTAGTTTAATTTCAGTTGAACCTATTTTTTTAAGAGGTGAAAGTATCGATAATGCCACAATTATTCCAGGATTTCAGAGAGCTGAAGAAAAATCTGTAAAAGCAATTCAGAAACATTCAATGAACATTAAAGGTCATCAAAAAAATCCATTAATAGATGATGCTTATATTCTTTTGGGTAAGTCAAGATATTTTGACAGAAGGTTTTTTCAGGCATTGGAATCCTTTAATTATATAATAGAAAATTATTCTAATCCAAAAAATTATTTACAAGCAAGAATATGGAGAGAAAAAACAAATATAAGATTGAATAACAGTGAATTGGCTATAAATAATCTTAAAGGAATTTCTGAAAACCTCATTAAAAAAAGTAGTTTTTCAGGAATTTTAAATGCTTCATTAGCTCAAGCCTTTTTAAATGTTAAAAAATTAGATTCAGCAAAGTTTTTTATAAAAAAAGCAGCTATTACTGAAAATAACTATGATTATAAGGCAAGATATTTTTATCTAACAGGTCAACTTTATGAAAAACTTAACAAAAAAGATTCGGCTATTTGGGCTTATGATAATATAAGATTAATGAAAAGAAAAACTTCAAGAAAGTACTATATTAATTCAATTGTTAAACTATATATTTTAAATGAAAATGAAAATTTAGAAAGAAAGATAAATAAACTTGAAAAAGAATTAAAAAACTTTCAAAACAGAGAATTTAAACATTTCTTATATTCAGGGATAGCTAAGATATTATATAAAAATGGAAAAGACTCTTTGGCGAACAGATATTATATATTATCCCAGAACTCCTCAGGTATTGATTTTTATACTAAAATAAATAATTATAATTTCTTAATAGACTACAATTTTAAAAAAGGAGACTTTATTAATTCAGGAAAATATATTGATAGTTTAATCTCATTATATAATCCAAAGGAAAAAGAAATAAGAGTTTTAAAAAGAAGAAAAGAAAGTTTATTAGATGTAATCAGATATGAGAGTATTGTGAATGAAACAGATAGTTTAATTAAATTAATTAATATGAATGCTAAAGAAAGATTTTCTTTTTTCTCATCTTATATAAATGAAAGAAAAAAAAGGGAGCTAGATTCTTTATTAAAAATTGAAAAGAAAAAAAAGATAGTTTTTTTAAATTTTAATGATAAAAACAAATTTTATTTTTACAATTCTAATTTAATTCTTTCTGGAAAACAAAAGTTTCGATCATTTTGGGGAAATAGACCCAATATTGATAATTGGAGAGTTATTAGTGATATTTCATCGTCAAATAATTATGATGAAAACAACAACAATACTAAAAAAATAAATAAAGTAGTTTATGATACTCCAGAGTATTTAATTTCTAAAATCCCTACTAACAAATTTAAAATAGATAGTATAAAAAAGGTTAATGAAAATTCCTATTTACAATTAGGATTGATTTATAAAGAAAGATTTAGAAAAAATCTATTAGCAATTAAAAAATTGAAAGCTTTAATTGAAAAAAATCCATCATCTAATATTCAGGTTCAAGCACTATATCATTTATATAAGATTCATCAAAATAAAAATGATTCTTTAGAAAATTATTTTAGAAAAAAAATTATTAATGAGTTTTCAAATACAGTTTTTGCAATTTTACTAAAAGATTCAAGTAAAGATCAGAATTTAGAAAAAGAATCAAATGAAAGTTTGTACAATGATTTATATAAAATATATAAAAAAGGAGAATATTTAAATTTATTAGTTAAAATTAATCAAATTAGTGCATTTATGAGTGGAACTAAATTTGAATCTAAACTAGCTCTTTTAAAAGCTAATGTAATTGGCAGAATATATGGAGTTTCTCGGTGGAAAAAAGAGTTAGAAGTATTATCACTTAGTTATCCCGAATCAATTGAAGGGAAATTTTCAAAAAAATTATTAATTAATATTTCTAATTCCGATGATCTTAAAGAGAAAAAAGTAAGTTATAAAGATTATAAATGGATCTTTGTTTTTAATAATAATGAAATGGACAAGTTAAATAACTTTTATTCAAAAATTAAAAAACTATTAATTGATTCAAAAGTTAAGTGGACATTAAGTAAAGATTTTTACAATATTGAAAATTCTTTGATTGTAATTCATGGAATAAAAGATGAAAATGAAAAAGATAAATGGATTTCTGATATTGAAGGAGAAACAAAATTTATTATAGAATCAAATAATTTTGTAGCTTTAGCGTCCGATTATAGAAATTTTATTAAAAATAAGACTTCTTTAAAGTAACATAAAGCATACAAACATGAATGATTCAAGTGGTCAATACAGTAGAATAGAAAAAGCAACCACCGTTAATGGAAATATAATATCAGAAACTGACCTTAGAATTGACGGTATTTTGGAAGGCATAATTACTACTAAAGGAAAAGTTATTATTGGAAAAGAAGCTCGAGTAAAGGGGAACATAAATTGTCAGAATGTTGAGATTGAAGGATATTTTAATGGTAACATTAATGCAATTGACAGTTTAAATTTAAAATCAACTTGTAAAATAGAAGGAGAAGTTAAAATTGGAAAATTAATTGTAGAAGCAGGAGCTATTTTTAATGCAAACTGTTCTATGAGCAACAATTATGATGGGGTAAAAACATTATCAAAAAATCATGAAAAAACAGCCTAATAAATGGTTAGTTTTTTCTTCTCTTTTTTTTCAAATTGCAATTATAATGTACCTTTTTATTAATATAGGATTGTACATTGACTCAAAACACAGTAGTAATCAACATCTTTATTCTTTAATTTTTTCTGTTTTAGGAATAATATTAATTTTATTTCTAATTTCAAATCAATCAAAAAGATTAAAATAGTTAATGCTTAAAGGTTTTATACCCATTTCAATAAAATTAATAATAATTATGGGCATTACCTTTATTATTCATTTATCGCTAAGCTATAATTTTAAACCGGATTTTCTTTTAATTCAAAGTTATTTAATTAATACATTTTTAGTATTTATAAGCTTTATTTTGTTATTAATTTTAAATAAAAAAATAAACTTAATAATTACTTATTTATCAACTATTTTTATTAAAGTTTTGGTATATTTTATTTTTTTTTACCCAATTTTTTACCAAGATGGAGTTTTATATAAAGAAGAATTTATGATTTTTTTTATTCCTTATTTTGCAGGTTTAATATCTGAAATATTTTCTTTTAAGAAATTATTTTAATAATGATTTAAAAAAGTATATAAAAAGTTGCTACAATCATTTTATTTTTTAGCCTAATGCATTACATTTGCGTTTTTCAACACAAATTGTTTAATGACTATAGTCAAAAGCAGATTTTTTATTTTAATACTACTATTTTTTAGTCATTTTGAGCTTTATTCTAATAGTTTAGAAAAAAATATACAAGAGCTTGAAAAAGAAATAAAAGATTATATAAATCATCATGTATTAGACTCACATGATTTTAATCTGTTAAGTTATACTAAAGAAGATGGATCTAAATTTTATTTGGGAATTCCTCTCCCAGTAATTTTATGGGATGATGGATTGGCAATATTTTCTTCATCAAAATTTAAACATGGTAAATCTGTAGTAAAATCTGGCGAAAATTTTTATAAGTTATATCATGGAAGGATATATAAAACAGACTCTTCTGGAAAAATATATTATGATAATGACAAAAACGTTATAAATACTAGTCCAATTGATTTTTCTATTACAAAAGGAGTTGTAAGCATAATTTTTGTTTCTATCATTATGTTTTTTTTATTTAGAAACTTAGCTAATTCATATAAAAAAAATAAAATGATGGCAAAAGGTATTGGAAGATTTTTTGAACCAATAGTTCTTTACATAAGAGATGAAATAGCAATTCCAAATATTGGAGAAAAACATTACAAGAGATATATGAGTTTCTTATTAACTCTATTTTTCTTTATTTGGATTTGTAATATGGTTGGTTTGACTCCTTTGGGAATCAATGTAACAGGTAATATTGCGGTTACATTTTGTTTGGCATTATTAACTTTTATTATAACTACAGTGAGTGGTACAAAGTATTATTGGAAACATATTTTTTGGATGCCGGGAATGCCCCTGCCAATGAAAATTATTATGGCTCCTATAGAATTATTAGGTGTTATTATAAAACCATTTACTTTAATGATTCGATTATATGCAAACATTATGGCTGGTCATATTGTAATGATGACTTTAATATCTATGATTTTCATTTTCAGAAATTGGATTGGATCTAGTTTATCATTTATGCTAGCTTTTTTTATTGCAATAATTGAAATTTTAGTAGCACTTTTACAGGCTTATATTTTTACAATTCTATCAGCATTATATTTTGGTTTTGCTGTTGAAGAAGAACACGATCATTAAGATCAAAATTTTTAAAATGAATGTTTAATTTAAATAATAAATAAATATGGAAATTCCAGCAATAGTAGGAGGAGGTTTAATAGTAATAGGTGTAGGTATTGGTATAGGAGGCATCGGTAGAGGTGCTATGGAAGCAATTGGTCGTCAACCAGATGCTTATGGTAAGATACAAACGGCTATGTTAATTGGAGCTGCTCTTGTAGAAGGTATAGGCTTTGCAGCAATGTTTGTACTTTAAAATAGATTTTATTAAATTTTTTAATAATGGAAAAATTAATAACTGAGTTTTCTTTTGGACTATTTTTTTGGCACTCCTTAATTTTTATTGGATTGATTTTTTTGCTAAAAAAGTTTGCCTGGAAACCAATTCTTGATGCAGTTGAAGAAAGAGACAATTCGATAAAGAAAGCAATTTCTTCTGCTGAGAATGCAAGAAAGGAAATGGAAACTTTAAAAGAAGATAATTCTCGAATTTTAAAAGAGGCAAGAATTGAGAGAGACAGGCTTTTAAAAGATGCAAAAAAAACAAAAGAAGAGTTAATAGATAATGCTAAAGAAGAAGCAAAATTGGAAGCTCATAAAATTATCAATCAGGCTAATTTATCTATCGAGAATGAAAAAAAATTAGCGATTAAAGAATTAAAAAATCAAGTTTCATTAATTTCAATGCAAATAGCTGAAAAGGTTATTAAAAAAGAACTTGATAATACTAATAAGCAAGAAGAGTTTTTGAATAAATTAATTGACGAAACTAATATTTAATAATTCTTAATGAAAAATAACCTAGCAGCCTTAAGATACTCGAAAGCCTTAATTAATTTTTCTGAAAATAAAAAAGCTTCAAAAAAAATTTATGAGGAGATGAAAGTAATTTCAAATTTTTTTTCTCAAAATAAAAAAGCTTTAAATTTATTTAGTAATCCAGTAATTTTAATTAGCAAAAAGAAAAAATTGATTTTTAAGCTCCTTAAAAACACTAGTAAGGAAACTACCAGATTAATTGATCTTTTAGAAAAAAACAAAAGGTTGTATATGATTAGAGATATATCTCTTAATTATATAAATCTATATAAAAGTAAAAAAGGGATTTCAAATGCTAAAATTACTACAGCAGTTAAATTATCAAAAGAGCTTGAGATTAAGGTTATGGAAAAATTAAAAAACATACATAAAGGAGAAATTAAAATTTTAAATGTTATTGACCCTAAAATAATAGGAGGATTTATTATAAATTTTAAAGGACTTCAATATGATGCTAGTGTTAAAAATCAGTTTAAATTATTAAAATCACAAATAGTTACATAAAATAAAGACAAAAAAATGACAGAAATTAAATCAGCTGAAATTTCAGCTATATTAAAAAAACAATTAGAAGGATTTGAATTAGAATCTTCATTTAATGAGATTGGAACTGTTTTAGAGGTTGGAGATGGAATAGCTAGAGTTTTTGGACTATCTGATGCTCAGTATGGAGAGTTAGTGTCTTTTGATGGTGGTTTAGAAGGAATGGTATTAAATTTAGAAGAAGATCATGTGGGAATTGTTTTGTTAGGATCCTCTAATAAAGTTAAAGAGGGAGACTCTGTAAAAAGAACAGGAAGAATTAGTTCTATTAAAGTAGGAGAAAACATAGTTGGTAGAGTAGTTGATACTTTAGGAAACCCGATAGACGGAAAAGGTGAAATTAAAGGCAAAACCTATGAATTGCCATTAGAGAGAAAAGCCCCAGGGGTTATATTTAGACAACCTGTTAATGAGCCATTGCAAACAGGAATTAAATCTGTTGATGCTATGATTCCAATAGGAAGAGGTCAAAGAGAATTAGTTATAGGTGATAGGCAAACAGGAAAAACAACTGTTTGTATTGATACAATTCTTAATCAAAAGGAGTTTTATGATGCTGGTGATCCAGTTTATTGTGTTTATGTTGCTATTGGTCAGAAAGCTTCTACCGTTGCAGCAATATCTAAAATACTAGAAGATAAGGGTGCTCTTAATTATACAACTATTGTAGCTGCTAATGCTTCAGACCCAGCAGCAATGCAGGTTTATGCTCCTTTTGCTGGCGCAGCAATAGGAGAATTTTTTAGGGATACTGGAAGACCTGCTTTAATTATTTATGATGATTTGTCAAAGCAAGCAGTAGCATATAGAGAAGTTTCATTATTGCTTAGAAGACCCCCTGGAAGAGAAGCTTATCCAGGAGATGTTTTTTATCTTCATTCAAGACTATTAGAACGTTCAGCTAAGATTATTAATAATGATAAAATTGCTTCTGAAATGAATGATTTACCAATATCTTTAAAACCAATTGTTAAAGGGGGAGGATCATTAACTGCATTGCCAATTATTGAAACTCAGGCTGGAGATGTCTCTGCTTATATTCCTACTAATGTGATATCAATTACAGACGGTCAAATATTTTTAGAATCGGACTTATTTAACTCTGGTGTTAGGCCTGCAATAAACGTTGGTATATCTGTCTCTCGTGTTGGAGGATCAGCTCAGATTAAATCCATGAAAAAAATTGCAGGAACTTTAAAATTAGATCAAGCTCAATATAGAGAGCTAGAGGCTTTTGCTAAATTTGGATCAGATTTAGATGCTGCTACTTTAAATGTTATTGAAAAAGGAAGAAGAAATGTTGAAATTCTTAAGCAGGCTCAGAATGATCCTTATACAGTTGAAAATCAAGTAGCTATTATTTACGCAGGCTCAAAAAATCTTTTGAAAGAAATAGCTGTTGAAAAAGTAAAAGATTTTGAGAAAAGCTATCTAGAAGAACTGAATAAAAATCATAAAAAATCTTTAAATAGTTTAAAACAAGGAAATCTTAGTGAAGATGTATTAAAAACATTAGATTCTGTTGCTAATAAAATCTCAAAACTTTTTGCATAGATTTTATGGCTAATTTAAAAGAAATAAGAAATCGAATTGGGTCTGTATCTTCTACTATGCAGATTACTAGTGCTATGAAAATGGTGTCAGCGGCTAAATTAAAAAAAGCACAAGATTCAATAATTGCAATGAGACCCTATTCAATAAAATTAACAGAGTTAATTCAATCTTTAACGTCTTCCAATATTTTAGAAGTGGATAATATTTTATCTACCAAAAGGGAAATTAAGAAAATATTAATTGTAGCAATTACTTCAAATAGAGGATTATGTGGTGCCTTTAATTCAAATATTATAAAAAAAGTTCAATTTTTAATTAATGATGAATTCAAATCTAATAAGGTTAGTTTAGTTACTATTGGGAAAAAAGGAACGGAGTTTTTTACTAAAAAAAATTTAGTTTATTCAAGTCATGATAAAATTTATGATGACTTAAATTATAAAAATGTTTCAGAGATTACTAAAACAATTATTGATTCTTTCATTGACGGATCGTTTGACAAGGTAATGATTGTTTATAATCAATTTAAAAATGCCGCAACTCAAATAATTAAATCAGAACAGTTTTTACCTATAGAAAATCAGACCTCTGATCAAAATCCTGAAATTAATAATTACATATATGAACCATCAGAAGAGTTAGTTTTAAATGAATTGATCCCTAAGTCATTAAAAATTCAACTTTTAAAGTCTATAAAAGACTCAATTGCCAGTGAACATGGTGCCCGTATGACAGCTATGCATAAGGCTACAGATAATGCAACAGAGTTAAGGGACCAATTAAAATTATCTTATAATAAAGCAAGACAGGCAGCTATTACCAATGAAATACTCGAAATTGTTGGAGGTGCTGAAGCTCTTAAAGGATAATTTATATTTTTATTTTAAACGAAATTACCTTTTTGTACTTTTGAATAAACATTAAGTTTATGATTAAAGTTCCAATAATTAATAACAGTCATTATGATTTACCATCATACTCAACAAAACAATCTTCAGGATTAGATCTTAGAGCAAATATTATAGAAAAAATTACGTTAACTCCTTTTGAAAGGAAATTAATTCCAACTGGACTGTCAATTTCTATACCTGAAGGATATGAAGCACAGGTTAGACCTAGAAGTGGACTTTCAATTAAAAATGGAATAACAGTTTTAAATTCTCCTGGAACTATAGATTCCGATTATAGAGGAGATATAGGTGTGATTCTAATTAATTTATCTAACGAATCATATGATATAAATCCTGGGGATAGAATTGCTCAGCTAGTATTTTCTAAATATGAAGAAATTGAATGGGTTACGGTTTTAGATTTACCAGTTTCTAGAAGAGGTGAATCAGGTTTTGGAAGTACAGGAAAAAGGTGATATTTTTTTCTTTTTTTAAATTATATATTACACAATAAAGTTTTAATTAAATGATTTCAAATATTTTTAAAGTTCAAAGAATTAAGCTTTATTGCATTCTTTTATTTTTCCTTTTTTTTGGATGCAAATCTATAACTGTTTTACCTACGAATAAGCCAATATCTAATGTTAATGTAAATGCATTAATTGATAAGATTAATAATAACTCAACAAAATTTAATAATCTTAAATCAAGAATTAGAGTTACATATGATGATGGAAAAAAGAAAGAACTAATAATTGTTCAGTTGAGAGTTAAATCAGATGAAATTATCTGGTTAAGTGCAACAATGCTTGTGCCTATTGCTAAAGCAATTATTCTAAAAGATAAGTTTAGATTTTATGAGAAGTTTCAAAAAACTTTCTTAGAGGGAGATATAAGTTATATTAACTCTCTTTTAAAAACAAAAATCAATTATAATAATATTGAAAATTTGTTATTTGGAAAGTCATTTGTTGATCTTAAAAACTATTCTTGGAAACAAATATCGAGTTCTAAAAATTATATTTTGATATCTAAAGGAAAAAAAAATTTATTTAACCCAACCCTTTTTTTTAATCCAGTAAATTTTCTTTTAGAAGAACAAAGAATTTTTTTGCCAGATATATCTGAAGTCTTAAGAATTCAATATTTAAATTATATAAATATAGAAGATAATAATATACCTCAAACCATTAGAATTTCTTTAATATATGAGGGTGTTTTAAGATCAATAGAATTAGAGGCTACTAATATAAATTTCCCTAATAAGCTTAATTTTCCTTTTGAAATACCAAAAGGATATAAAAAATTAGACATATAATGTTTAGATATATTTATTGGGTTTTATTTTTATTTATTAGCATAAATCTGCAAAGTCAAAATATTAAAAAACAAAAAGAACTAGAAAATAAAAGCAGATTATTAAAAAAAGAAATAAAAAAAATAAACGAGCTTCTTTTTTCTAATGAAAAGAAAAAGAAAAACGCATTAGAAGAAGTAGAAGATTTAGAGTTAAAATTATCTTTCAGGGAAGAATTAATAAAAATAAATAACCAACAAGCAAATGAAATACTAAAAAGAATTAGTATTAATGAAAAAACTATTTTAAATCAAAGAAATCAATTAGATAAATTAAAAAAAAATTATTCTAAAATGATCAAAAACTCCTATCAGAGTAGATCATTAAACAATAGATTAATGTTTTTATTCTCTTCAGACAACTTTTATCAAGCATATAAAAGATTGGAATATCTAAAACAATATTCAGCTTCTAGAAGAAAATTTGCCGATGAAATTAAAATAAAAACCAAGTTACTTCAAGAGCTTAATCAATCTTTAATTAATCAAAAGACTAAAAAAGATAATTTGATAAAAGAAAACAGAAATGCAAAACAAATTTTATTAAAAGAAAAAAAGCGTCAAAAAGAAGTAATTGATTTTTTATTAAAAAAGAGAAAAAATTTATCTGTTCAGATAAATTTAAAACAAAAACAGTCAAAAGAAATTGATAACGAAATAGAAATTTTGATTAAAGAAGCAATTATCGCCTCAAAAAACAAAAAAATAAAATCTAATTCAGTTGAATTTGATTTGACTCCAGAAGCTAAATTAATTGCAAGTAATTTTAGATCAAATAAAGGAAGGCTTCCTTGGCCTCTAGAAAAAGGAGTTGTTATTCAAAAATTTGGAAAGCAACCTCATCCAGTAGTAAGAACAACAATGATTCAAAGTAATGGGGTAACTATTGCTACAAAGCCAAATTCTTTTGTTAGATCAGTATTTGATGGAGAAGTCATGGCAATATTAGTTTATAAAGGAAGCAATCCTTCAGTTCTTATTAAACATGGAAATTACATAACAGCATATAAAAATTTGGGAAGAGTAGATGTAAAAAAAGGAGATATAATTAAATCAAAACAAAAGATAGGTAAAGTTTTTACAAATCAGAAATCTGGAAAATCAACAATGCAGTTTAGTATTTTTAATAATACAATTCCCCAAAATCCAAAAAATTGGATTTATGAAATGTAAATAATTATTCCTCAAGAAACCAAGCTTCTTCTTGTAATGTATATTTGACAAAAATTAGAAGATTAACGGCTTTTTTCTTAGAAATAAATCTACCATATGCAACCCTATGAAACCCTTCAGAACTTTGTTTTGCCATTTCAGCTTTGTAACCTTCTTTAATTAGTGAATTAAGTTTGTTTTCAGCATTAATTTTTGATCTAAACGAACCAGCTATTATACTAAAGTACTTTTCATTAGTACTTAAATTTGAAAAGCTTTGATTTTTATTTGCTTTGACATTTAGTTCAATTTTTGAAAGCTTACCTATATCAAAAGTAGCTTTTTGAACATTTGATTTGATTTTTTTTTGTGCAATTTTAATTTCATTTAATTTCTGATTTGACAAATAGTTGTCAGTAAAATAATATATACTTCCTATTAAAAGGATTGATATAATAGCAATAGCGCTGTATTTAATGTATACAATTTTTCTTTTTTTGTCTTTTTTTTCTGGGGTAAATAATAAATCATCATTATTAGTTTTTTCCATAATTATTTTGTTTTTATTAAAAGAGAGTTTAGTTAAAGGATCCTTTTTAAAAGGGTATAGACCAAAAGAATCTTTATTAAAATTAATTTCGTTGTAGGCTAAAAATTTAATTTTACCATGATTATTTAGTTTCATTTCTCCAATTCCAGGAAAAATTAGGGATTCTTTATTTAATTTTTCAATCCATTTTAAGATTTTTTTATTTATTAATTTTAAAATAGACTCATAATTAGTGTTTGTCTTTTGAGCTATATGTTTGGCAAGAATTCCATCATTAGTTTTTAGTAGACTATTAAAGCTTATTTCTTTTTTTGGAGGTGAAAAAGTACCGTCAAAATTTAATTTAGCTGGAATTTTTCTAGTTAGAAAAGATCCAAAATCTGGAATTGTTACACATTCATATTGATATAATAAATCATTTATATAACTCTTTATTTTCATATTACTAAATTACTAAATTAAACCCTTAAAAACTTTTAAAGCATAATTAATAATAAAATATTTTAGAATTAATATCCAATTTTTTTTCTTACTCTTAATAGAACTTCATTAGCAATTTTCCTTGCTTTTTTAGCACCTTTAGTTAATAAAACTTCAACTTTTTCAGGGTTTTTAATGAAATAATTAAATTTTTCTCTTTCAATGGAAAAATGATTTAGGCAAAGATCTAAAAGAGCTTTTTTTGAATCACCATAGCCAAAACCGCCAGCTAAATATTTTTTTTCAAGTTTATTTATTTTTTCTTTTTCAGCAATCAGACTATATAATTTAAAGACAGTACAACTATTTGGATCTTTAGGTTCATCATATGGAATACTATCTGTCTTTATTGACATAATTTGTTTTTTTAGATCTTTTTCAGGTAAAAAAATATTAATTGTATTATTTTTTGATTTACTCATTTTTTGGCCGTCAATTCCAGGAATATAAAATCCATCTTTTTGAATTTTTGCTTCAGGGATTACAAAAGTCTTTCCCATTAAATTGTTAAATCTTGAAGCTACATCTCTAGTTATTTCTAGATGTTGTAATTGATCTTTTCCAACCGGAACAATTTCGGCATCATAAATTAGAATATCTGCAGCCATTAAAATTGGGTAAGAGAAAAGACCAGAATTTATATCTGATAACTGGTCTGATTTATCTTTAAAAGAATGAGCAAGGGTTAATCTTTGATAGGGGTAAAAACAATTTAAATACCAAGCTAATTCAGTAACTTCGCTAACTTCACTTTGTTTATAAAAATGCGTTCTTTCAACATCTAATCCGCAAGCTAACCAAGCTGAAGCAGTTAATAAAGTGTTTTCTTTTAGAGTTTTTTTATTTTTAATTTGTGTTAGCGAATGAAGATCTGCTATGAATAAAAAAGATTCATTATTTTCATTTTTAGACATTTCAATTGCTGGAATAACAGCCCCTATTAAATTTCCTAGATGAGGAGTTCCTGTGGCCTGAACACCAGTTAAAATTCTTGACATATTTTTCTATTTAGACAAATTTAGTTTTTTCATTTTAAAAATAAAGATGTAATTAACCTTTTGAATTTATTTTTAAATTAATTTAATTATATATTTTGTAGATAAAGAATTACGATATTTGATTTTGTGAAAATTATTTCTAAATTTCTATTGGTAATATGGAGAATATGGTTTTATTTTTTAACTTCAATTCCAGTTATTTTACTTTCTCCTATTTGGTTAATTTCTCTTTTCGTTCCCAATGGATATAGTTTTATTTTTTGGTTAGCTAGAAATTTATGGGCCCCATTTGTTTTGTTTGGATGTGGTTTTTATGTTTCAAAAGTTAACTTTTTTAAAGAACCGAATAAGAATTATATTTTAGTAGCTAATCACACAAGTTATATTGACGTTATGGTCATGTTTAGAATGTCAAGTACTCCTTTTGTTTTTGTGGGGAAGAAAGAACTAGTTAAAATTCCAATTTTTGGGTTTTTATATAAAAGGGCCGTTATTATGGTAGATAGAAGTAGTTCAAAAAGTAGATTTGGAGTCTATGGAAGGGCAGATGAAGTAATTGAAAAAGGTTTTAATTTGTGTATTTTTCCTGAAAAAAATTATTTAGATGAGACAGTACTTTTAAACTCTTTTAAACAGGGAGCTTTTAAAATTGCTTTAAAATATAAAATTCCCATTGTCCCTTTAGTTTTTTTAGATTGTAAAAGGAAATTTCCTTGGTATACTACGCATGGTTATCCCGGAAGTTTAAGAGTTAAGACATTGGAAACGGTTAGATTAGAAAATCTAAATTTAACAATAGATTTATTAAAGAAAAAGGTTTATAAAATGATAAAAAGAGAATTAGAGCTTGATCCTGAAAAAGCATCTTTAAATGCAATTAAAATATGGAAGAAAATTAAAAAAATAGATTAAGCTTCAATTTTATTCAAAGTATTCATTATTTTACTCTCAAGCTCTTCCATTAGGTCTGGATTATCATTAAGAAGAACTTTAACTCCATCTCTACCTTGACCTAGTTTAGTGTCTCCGTAGCTAAACCAAGAACCACTTTTTTTTATAATTTCGGTTAATACTCCTAAGTCAATTATTTCTCCAATTTTTGATATACCCTCTCCATATATAATATCAAATTCTGCAGTTTTAAATGGAGGAGCTACTTTGTTTTTGATAACCTTAATCCTTGTTTTATTACCAAGAACTTGAGCATTAGCATCTTTAATTTGTGTAGATCTTCTAATATCTATTCTAACTGAAGCGTAAAATTTGAGAGCATTACCACCAGTTGTAGTTTCAGGATTTCCAAACATTACTCCAATTTTTTCTCTTAACTGATTTATAAAGAAAACTGTGCAGTTAGTTTTACTAATGGATGCAGTTAGTTTTCTTAGAGCTTGAGACATAAGTCTTGCATGAAGACCCATTTTAGAGTCACCCATTTCACCTTCAATTTCACTTTTTGGCGTTAATGCTGCAACTGAATCAATAACTACAATATCTACTGCTGCAGAACGAATCAGATTATCTGCAATTTCAAGAGCTTGTTCACCATGATCAGGTTGAGAAATAATTAGTTCACCTATATCTATTCCTAATTTTTCTGCATAAAATCTATCAAAAGCATGTTCAGCATCAATAAAAGCAGCAATACCACCTTTTTTTTGACATTCAGCAATTGCATGTAAAGTTAGAGTTGTTTTTCCGGAAGCTTCAGGGCCATATATTTCAATTACTCTCCCCTTAGGATACCCTCCCACTCCCAAAGCAAGATCAAGACCAATTGATCCAGAAGGAATGGATTCAATTTCTTCTATAGCTTCATCACCTAATTTCATTACCGATCCCTTACCAAAGGTTTTATCAAGTTTATCAAGAGTAATCTGTAAAGCTTTTAACTTTGAGGCTTTTTGATCGGACATAACTTTATTTTTTTACTAAAATACATTTTATAAATTATCATTACAAGACTATTTGACTTCAATAATTAACAAAATTTTGTAGGTTTACGTTTATGAAAGTTTTAAAAGTTATATTGTTTTTATTTGTTACGAATCTTTGTGCTCAAGATATACTCTCATTAAAACACAGATCTCAAATAATTGATAAGATTATAAAAGAGAGGATAGACAATCTATTACCTGAAATAATGAATAAAGAGGATGTTGATATGTGGATTATAATTGCAAGAGAATATAATGAGGATCCAATTATTAAAACATTTTTACCTTCAACTTGGTTAAATGCAAGAAGAAGAACAATACTTGTAATCTATAATAATAATAAAGAACTTGAAACTGTTTCGATTAGTAGATATGATTTTGGCAAAATTTTTAAGTCAATTTGGAACAAAGAAAAGTTACCTAACCAATGGAAAGCTCTTTCTAATTATATAATCAAAAAAAATCCTAATAAAATAGCCATAAATATTTCTGAAAATTATGCTTTAGCTGATGGATTGGTTAAGACAGATTATGAGGGGTTATTAAAATTTCTTCCCGATAGGTATATTAAAAAATTAGTTTCCTCAGAACCAATTGCTGTTTCTTGGATTGAACAAAGATCTCCAAGCGAAATGAATATTTATAGTCAACTAGTTGAAATTACACATAATATAATAAAAGAAGCATTCTCTACTAAAGTTATTACACCTGGAATTACTTCAACTGATGATGTAGTTTGGTGGCTAAGACAGAAAGTTTCAAGTTTAGGTTTGTCCACCTGGTTTCATCCTACTGTAGACGTTCAAAGAAAAGATAATAGTGATTTATATTCTTTTGACTCAAAATCTAAATATGATATAATTTATCCAGGGGATTTAGTTCATTGTGATTTTGGAATTAGTTATTTAAGATTAAATACAGATTGTCAACAGTTAGCTTATGTTTTAAAACCCAATGAAAAAGATGCCCCGATTGAATTAAAAGAAGCTTTTGAAAAAGGTAATAGAGTTCAAGATTTATTGACTGATAGTTTTGAAAAGGGCAGATCTGGAAATTATATATTAAAAAAAGCTCTTGATCTTGGATTTAAAGAAGGCCTTAGACCTCAAATTTATACTCACCCCCTTGGTCTATTTGGCCATTCTGCTGGAACAACAATTGGAATGTGGGATTCACAGCAGGGTGTAAAAGGATCAGGAGAATACTTGCTAAATTTTAATACAGCATATGCAATTGAGTTAAACACTAGGGTTTACATAAAATCCTGGAAAAAAGATGTAAGGATTATGCTCGAGGAAGCGGGCTATTATGATGAGCAAGGATTTAGATATATTAATGGAAGACAAAATAAATTAATTTTAATTGGAGAAAAAACAGGTAACATTCACTAACCTGAATTAAAGTGTATAATTGACATTTAATCTTTTGTATTTTTGAATTATTTTAAAAAATGAAATTGTATAATAAGTATAGCGCAAAAGAAAATGCAGAATTAATTAAAAAGGCTGGAGATAAAAGACTTACATTATCTTTTTATAAGTATGTAGTAATTAAAAATCCTAAATTATTCAGAGATTATCTTTTTTTAAATTGGCAACCATTAGATGTTTTTGGAAGAATATACGTATCCTTCGAAGGAATTAATGCTCAATTATCACTTCCTTCAAAAAAATTAAATGAATTTAAATCTCAATTAGATGAAATAAGCTTTTTAAAAAATATTAGATTGAATATTGCTATAGAAAGTGATGATTTCTCATTTTTAAAGCTAAAAATAAAAGTAAAATCTAAAATAGTTTCAGATGGATTAAATGATAACTTATTTGATATAACTGACCCAGGAAAACATCTAGATGCAAAGAAATTTAATCTAATGTTAAACAAGAAGGAAACTGTTTGCATTGATATGAGAAATCATTATGAAAGTGAAATTGGACATTTTAAAAATGCAATTCTTCCGAATGTTGATACATTTAAAGAATCATTACATGTTGTTGAAAAAAGATATTCTAAGTATAAAAAAAACAAGAATATTGTTTTGTATTGTACAGGTGGAATTAGATGTGAAAAAGCAAGTGCTTTTTTAAAACATAAAGGATATAGTAATGTTTTTCAACTTGAAGGAGGAATTATTGAATATACAAATCAGGTAAAGAAAGAAGGTATTGAAAATAAATTTATTGGAAAAAACTTTGTTTTTGACCAAAGAAAAGCTGAAAGAATATCTAAACATATTATTTCAAAATGTCATCAATGTGGAGAAAAATCTGATTCTCATACAAATTGTGCAAATGAAGCTTGTCACCTTTTGTTTATTCAATGTGAAAGATGTGCAACAAAAATGAAAAATTGTTGTTCTAATGAATGTATTAAAATAATTTCATTATCAGACCAAGAAAGAAAAGAACTAAGAAAAGGAAAGAAAAACAGTAATAAAATTTTTAAAAAAGGGAGGTCTCCTGTTTTAAAGTTTAAACAGCAATTATAACTATAATCGAATGAAAATAAAGATATTATTCGTATTTATTTTTACAGTTATATTTTTAGGATGTAATGATAATATTATATATAGAGAATTCATTAATCTTGGTAATTCATGGTCATTAAATAAAAAAGCTAGATTTACAATAGACAAGACTTTTTTTAATATTGACAATGAATACGATATTTATATTCATCTTAGAAATAATAATGAATATCAATACAATAATATTTTTCTAATTGGAAGTATTAAGGATTCTATTAATATTATAGAAAAAGATACTCTGGAATACACAATGGCCGATTCTGAAGGGAGATGGCTTGGGAAAGGTTTTTTGAGTTTAAAAGAAAGTAAATTGTGGTGGAAAAGTAATTTTAGGTTTCCAGAAGTAAACACATTAACTTTTGAAATTCAACAAGCAACTCGTAAAAATGGCAGCCAATATCAAGATAAAGAATTAAAAGGCATTATAGATATTGGGGTATCTTTAGAAATATCTAAATAAATTCTATTTATGAAGAATAAAAGAGAAAAAAAAAATATATCAAAGTATATTTATTTTATTAGATCTTTTTGGTTATTATTTTTTTCAGGATTATTTTTTTTAGTAATAATTTTTTCTTCTGCCGCTCTTGGATATTTAGGAGATATGCCTGATTTACAACAACTAGAAAACCCTAAGACAAATTTAGCAACTCAAATTATTTCAAGTGATGGAATAGTTTTAGGCAAATACTATTATAATGACAATAGAACACCTTTAGATTTTGATCAGTTACCACCAAGTATGGTAGATGCTCTAATTGCAACAGAAGATGAAAGGTATTATAATCATTCAGGAATTGATTGGATTGGGACCCTGAGAGCTATTTTTTATTTTGGAAAAAGAGGAGGGGCTAGTACCATTTCACAACAATTAGCTAGACAATTATTTGTTGGAGTTAGGTCTAGAAATATTGTTAAAGCTATAATTCAAAAAGTAAAAGAATGGGTATTAGCAGTTCAATTAGAGAGAAGGTACACAAAAAAAGAAATAATTGAAATGTACTTGAACATATATGATTTTGGATATAATGCAGATGGTGTTCAATCTGCCTCAAAAATATTTTTTAATAAAAAACCAAAAGATCTGAAAATTGAGGAGTCAGCAATTTTAATTGGGATGCTTCAAAATTCATCATTATATAACCCAGTTAGAAGACCAGAATTAGTTATCAAAAGAAGAAATATCGTTTTTAGACAAATGCTAAGAAATAAATTAATTAATGAAAGAGTATATGATTCATTAAAAATGATTCCCTTAAAAATCGATTTTTCTCCTGAATCTCATAGAGAAGGTTTAGCTACATATTTTAGGGCATATCTTCAAGAGTTTATGAGATCGTGGATTAAAAATAATCCTAAGTTAGATGGGTCCAATTATAATATATATAGAGATGGTCTTAGAATATATACAACAATTGATTCTAGGATGCAAGATTTAGCCGAAAAAGCTGTTTCTAAGCATATGAAAAACTTACAAAAGGAATTTTTTATACAACAAAAAATACCAGAAAATGAAAACCCTACAGCACCTTTTTTAAATCTCACTGAAGGAGAAATTGATACCTTATTATTAAGGTCAGCTTATAGATCTGAAAGATGGAGAAAAATGAAAAAAACTGGTATAGATGATAGTTTGATTCTAAAAAGTTTTAGTAAAGAAGTACCAATGAAAGTTTTTAGCTGGGATGGCGAAATTGATACAATAATGAAACCAATTGATTCAATTAGATATTATAAGCATTTTTTAAGGTCTTCGTTAATGTCTATTGAACCTATGTCAGGGCATGTAAAAGCTTGGGTAGGAGGCTATAATTATAAACATTTTCAGTATGATCAGGTAAAGCAAGGAAGAAGACAAATTGGATCTACATTTAAACCTTTTTTATATGCGACAGCTATTGATCAATTAAAACTTTCTCCATGTGATTCATTACCAGATGCCCTATATTGTATTGAAACAAATAGATTTGAAAATACAGAAGCTTGGTGTCCTAAAAATTCTGGTGATAGATATGGAAGAATTAGAACATTAAAAAACGCCTTAGCTAATTCAGTTAACACTATTAGTGCAAGGCTGATGGATCAGGTTGGTCCAAGGCCTGTAATTGATTTAGTTCAAAAAATGGGTGTAACTTCATATCTTCCAGCAGTTCCCTCTATTGCTTTAGGAACCCCAGATATTAGTCTCTTTGAAATGGTTGGAGCATATAGTGTATTTGCAAATAGAGGTATTTATGTTAAACCTGTTATGATTACTAGAATAGAAGATAAAAACGGACTAGCTTTATTTGAGGTAATACCTGAGACTAAGGATGTACTTAGTGAAGAAATAGCTTATGTAACATTAAAATTGATGCAAGGAGTAACAAAACACGGTTCGGGAGCTAGATTAAGGCATGCTGGTTTGGAAAAAACAAATTATGTTTATGATAAAGTTATAACAGATTATCCATATATTTTTGAAAATCCTATAGCTGGAAAAACAGGTACAACTCAAAACCAAAGTGATGGATGGTTTATGGGAATGGTTCCAAATTTAGTTACTGGTGTATGGGTTGGAGGTGAAGATAGATCAATTCATTTTGAGAAAATTGCTTTTGGTCAAGGAGCTACTATGGCCCTACCAATTTGGGCTATTTATATGAAATCATTATATGAAAATACTGAATTGGGAGTCTCTTCTGAGGACTTTTTAGAACCAGAAATCATGTCGATCCCAGTTGAGTGTGATGAATATGATCAAAATTCTTCAAAAATAAAGGCAAAACCAAAAGCAGATCTCAAGGCATTGGGATTTTAGTTTAAGTTAATATAAAGTTTCTTATATATTTAAATAAAAAAATTAGGTTTAGATATTTAAAATAATGAATTTAAATAAGTTATAATATTTTTTCAAGGCAATAAAAAGGGTAAATACTTTGATTAGGAAAATATATATCTTCTATTTTAAGATAACCTCTTTTTTTATAAAAGTTAATATTTCTTTTGTTTTTACTAAATGTGTCTAATCTAATTGATTTATAGCCTTTTTTTAATGCATTTTCTTCAATAAAATCCATTAATTTAATTCCATATCCTTTTCCTTGGTATTTAGGATCAACAGCTAATCTGTGAACATATATGTTTTTTTTGTTTTCAGTGATCCATTTAACCTTTTTATAAACACTATTTTGATTTATTGATCTCGTGACACAACCAATAATTCTTTTATTACTATGAATAATATAAAGGTTACTATTTTTAATATCGTCATAAAAAATTTCTTTTGAAGGATAATCTTTATTCCATTGAAAAATTTTATTATCAATCATATGATTGGTGCATTTTTTAATTATATTGAGAATATAAGGAAGATCGCTAAAAGTTGCTTTTCTAATCATATTTCATATAATTTGAATTTTAAAAATAAAAATATTAAACCTTCTAATATTAGATTTATTCAATTTCTTTTATTAATATTTTTTCTATTTTTTAATTGTTTTCATTTATTATCACAAAATTATTTTTCGCTAAAAGTAGACAATGATTTATTTTTTGGTACTGACAGGTATTATACTAGTGGAATTTTTCTTAATTATGGAAATCTAATATCTATTGACAGTTTAATTTCTAATAAAAAAATTACGACTAAGCATTATACTATAGGCCAAAAAATTAATGCACCTTCTTTAAGATATACAGAAGATCTTGATAAAATTGACTATCCCTATAATGGATGGTTATTTTTTGAATATAATAAGAAAACCTTTTATTCAAATTTTAATGGTTATTCCATTGGTTTTCAAGCAGGTACAACTGGGGATTACGAATCATTATCTAAACCAATGCAAAATTTATATCATAAGTATATATTAGATTTACCTGAACTACCATGGACAGGGCATCAGCCCCAATCACTTCATATCAATTTTTTTTCAAAGTATTACAGTAGAATAATGATATTTAATCGAGCCGTTCTTTTAAATCAATCTGAAATTTATTTTGGGACTTATGAGTCTTTTTTTGGAACAAGGTTCGGGCTTCAATTTGGAAATCTCAATTATCATGCATTTTTTAACAAATTCTATTTAAATCCTAATAATACTTTTTCATTTTATTTAGGCAATAAAATTGAGTATGGTTTTCACAGATACGAATTTTCGGGAAGCTTATTTAGAAATAATTCTTTATTTAAATACGATTATTTGAAATTGATTAATAAAATAGAAATCGGTATATTATATAATATCAATAATTGGCAACTTGCTGCTATTGTTAACTCAAGAAATAAGGATTTTAAAGCTCAAAGGTACAATAGGCACACTTATTTAACATTAAATATTTCAAAGACTTTTTGATCTATTTGTTAATTATTGTAGTTTTAAAAATTTTTAACTTTAAAGACAGCATAAACCCTTTATATTTTTCCTGTTTTATTTCTTTATCTATATTGTTTACTTTAGAAAATTTGTATTTAATATCTAATGAAATTATTTTCCAAATTAAATATTCATAACTTATGAAAAATCCCAAGTTATTTTTGTATTCATTTAAATTATATTCTCCTTTTAAATTTTCGTCGTAAAAAGTAGCTTTATTTATAATATTGTAATTAATTCCCATAGAAAATTTACTTTTTTTGGTTGGAACTAGTTTTATACCAAGAGGTATAGTGTTATATTCAATTAAATCTCTAAGGTTTTCATTGTTTATGTAAAAATATTTTACAGGAAAATGATATAATCCCGTTTTTACTCCAAATGTTTTAGAGATATTAAATTCAACCTCTAAATTCCCTCCAAAATTTATTATAGGTTTCGTTTTTTCGTTTTTATTCATTAAAAAGAGATTACCACCAAGAAATACCTCAAGTTTACTATAATAATTATCTAAACTGGGACCTTTATTATATTGCTGTATGAGTAATTCCCCAGATTGTGAAAACAAATAATTTGAATTAAATAAAAAAACAATTAGCACTAAATTTTTCATAATTTTATAAAGGTAATTATTATATTTTAAGGATATTTTTTATAAATCTTATGATTGACAATCATAAGATTTTATTAATTTATAATTCAAAGCGAAATTACTTTTTTAATTTAATCAATGAATATAATATATAAAAGAAATTTTATTTTATTTAAAATATATATTAATTTTATAATATTGTTTTTTATTGTTTATGAAAGAAAAAATAAATAATTTCATTATTGGGCTTTATTTGAATAAGCACCATAGTTTAATTTCAAATAATGAATATTATAAAATAAAACTTAGAGTATATTCTTGTCTTGAGAAAAAGACAAAAATGTATGTTTTAAACAATGCTATTTTAACATTAAAAGATTGGATTCAAATAAATAATAATAAATTAATTAGTAAAAGTAATTTAGAAAAAAAATCTATAATTAATTTTTATAAAAATCTAGCTGTAAATATTTGTTTAAGAGATGAGGTTAAATATCTAAATGATTTTGATACTATATGGAGGAATCCAAATAAATTACCATTGAATGTGTATGATTTTTTGAAAACAAAACAGCAGGAAGTATTAATTAATAATGGAATTAGTTATTCTAATGATTTTAAATACTTGTTTTATCACTTAAAAGATTTTTCTTATAAGATAGATATTGATAGAAATACTTTAAACAATAAAAAACGACTAAATTTTAAAAGTAATTTAGAAATTAGCCTAAGTTTTTATGACATAACAGTTAATTTTCTGAATAAATTTGAAGAGTTTTTAAATTCCATACCAAATAAAAAAATATACCCTTATATTAAAAGAAATAAAGACATTTCTTTAGGATCCATATCCAAATATATTAGAGCTTTAAGAGTTTGTTTTAATGAAATTATTTATAAAAATAAATTATTAAATAGCTCAGTATATCCCTTTTCAAGAAAGATAGGTGATGGAGGGTATAGAATTAAAACATATACAAACTCAAAATCCAATGTATTAAGTGACAATGATTTAAGATTATTGTTATCATATGATACTAAAAATAAAAGGTATAAAAGAGCCCATGATTTTTGGGTATTTTCTTTTTATGCAAAAGGCATGAATATGAATGATATTGCAAGGTTAAAATGGAAGGATATTGATGAAATAAATGGGAAAAAATTTTTTACATTTTATAGAGGAATTAAAAGGTCTGAAAATCAACCTAAAATTAAAGTTAATATTTCCAATTTAATGTGGTTTATAATAAATAGAAATAGGGGTAATGAAAAATATCTTTTTAATATTATTAACGATTTGAATCCTAAAAAAAATGAGATTGAAAAATATAAGAATAAAGAATCTAGGTTTTGTAATAAATATTTAAAATTTATTCAAAATGAATTGGGAATTTTTCAAAATGAACAATTAATGATGAGTACTGCAAGGCATACAGCAACTTTTACCGCTTTAAAAGGAGGGTTAAATCCCTTAGATATAGGTAAACATTTGGGAAATATAGATAATAGATCGATTTATTCTTATACTAAATCTCTTATTCAAATTCCAGGTAGAACAGAGGATGACGATATGCAACAAATGCTTTTAGATAAGTCAAAAAAGATAGTTAGGGATAAAAATGGTAATTTAGTAATAATAGATATATAAACAATTAGATTATGTTTAATTTATAAATAAATGAAAAACAGCAAGTTAAATATTATTATTTTCCTTTTATTTTATTCTTGTAATACAAATTATGATTCGAAATGGGAGTATTATTTTTTAAATAATTCTTTAGAAGGTTGGCATATTTTTCAAGATAATGGAGAAAAATCAGGATGGGAAGTGAAAGATGATATTTTAACCTTTACAGGAGTTTCAGATATGGAAACCGGAAAAGGAGATGCTAGCCTATTGTCTGATAAAATTTATTACAATTTTGAAATTAAATTTGATTGGAAAGTTGTAAAGGGTGCAAATAGTGGTTTTATGTGGGGTGTAAATGAAGATATAAAATATAAATATCCCTATCAAACTGGACCCGAAATTCAGATTTTAGATCCCTATGTTTATGAAAACTATAAGTCTGTTTTAGGTGGAGAGATAGAGGAAAATAATATTTTAACTGATATAGAAGAGCGCAAGCATTTTGTCGGATCTTTATATGATCTTTCAGCTCCTTCAAAAGATTTAATAGTTTATCCTTCTGATAAATGGAACACTTATCATATAATTATTAATTATGATAAGAACTTAGGTAATGTTTTTTTGAACAATAAATTAATTAATAGTTTCCCATTAAAAGGTCAAAAATGGGATTCAATGTTAAGAAAAAGTAAGTTTAGTAAATCAAAGGATTATCCTTATTTAGGTGATTCTAGATGGTATGATTTTGGAAAATTTCATAAAGGAAAAATTTGCTTTCAAGACCATCCAGGAGAGGTTTCTTTTAAAAATGTTCGAGTTAGAGAAATTAAATAAAAAGTTATCTAATGGCCCAGCATTCTATCTCTACTCTAGCATTTAATGCTAATCCACTTCCAGCAAAAGCACTTCTTGAAGGAAGATCATTGTTAAAAAATTTTCTATATTCTTCACTCATCTCAGGCCAATCATTAATATCTGAAAGCATACAAGTACATTTAAAAATCTTTTCTAAAGAACTTCCATTTCTTTCAAGAATGGATTTTATATTCATCATAGTTTGCCTTGTTTCTTCTTTTATACCTCCTTCAACTAATTTTCCATTATTTAAAGTACCTATTTGTCCTGACAAATAAATTATATTATTAACAATAGTTGCCTCAGAAAAAGGATAATTGTTTTTCTTTGCTTCTGGACTATTAATGAATTTTATTTTTTGTGAATATTTTTTTTCTGAGTCAGAATTAGAATTTTCTACTAAACAGCCAGAGAAAAAGAATATTATTAAAAAAGCAATTATTATATTTTTCATTTTAATTATTAACTGTGATTATTTCTATTACACCAGCTCTACCCATTTGCCCCCACTTGTTAGTTTCTGCTAAAGATTTATAAACTCTTACATCTCTTATATTTTGATATGGTAAAGTTTCTGGAGGATTATCGAAAATTTGACCATCTACAACCCATAAAGGATAAATTTTACCTGATTTAAATGATAAAGATTCTCTTAAAATCACGGTTCCTTTTTCTAAATTGATTTTAGCTACTCCAAGATGTTCTCTTATAGCAACTACTATATTAGGAGCATATTCATTAATTCCCCAAGGATTTAAGCCTCTTTTTTCATATCTAGCTTTTTGTTTTTCAAATGCTTTTTGCTTTTTTAACTGTCTGATTTCTTTTCTAGTTAATTCTTTAGCCTCAATATTTTTTTGAGCATTAATAAAAAAACTAAGAATAAAAGCAAAAAATATAAAGTAAGTTCTCATTATAAAATTTCTATAAATCAAGAGCCCATTTGATTATTAAGACTATTACTATGAATAGATAGAAAGATAAAGTAAAAATTTTTGCGGCCATTAATTCTATTATTTACTAAAGATAGAAATAATCTTTTTAGAGAATAGAATTTAAATAAGTTTTTATTTTTTAAGATAAATTAATTATTCAAAGAATTAATTTTCTTTTTAATTGCTTTATAAATTCCCGCACAAGCATCATAATCTTCAAGTTTTTCGTACTTATATAAAGTTCTATATAAGTCATTTAATGATGCCCCTCTCTCTATGGCAGATAAGGTTTTTTTATAAAATTTATTAGTTAAATCCATAATATAAAATCAACTTTTCGTATTTGTAAATTTCAAATATCGTACCAAAAATGAAAAACAGACAAAAAGTCAATTAGATAGTGTCATAAATTTAAAGATTCATTTTTATATTTCTTAAATTTAGAAAAAGTATTAATATGACAAAAGACATATTTATTGAATGTCATGAAAGGATAAAACCATTTATTCACAATACACCAATAATTAAATCTGAACTAATTGACAAATTAGTTGGAGCTAAAATATACTTTAAATGTGATAATTTTCAGAAAATGGGAGCTTTTAAAATGAGAGGAGCAACTAATGCTATAATGCAATTATCAAATACAGAAAAAAGAAAAGGTGTTGTGACTCATTCATCTGGAAATTTTGCTCAAGCTTTATCATTAGGTGCAAAAAGTTTAAATGTCCCTGCTTATATAGTCATGCCTGAATCAGCAGCGGATGTTAAAAAAGAAGCTGTGAAGAATTACAAAGGGATACTTTTTGAATGTAAATCAACATTAAAAGATAGAGAGGATAAGGCTAATGAGATAGTTAGAGAAAAGGGAGCTTGTTTTATTCATCCATCAAATGATTTAAATGTTATTATTGGACAAGGAACAGCATGTAAAGAATTATTGGAGAAAAAGACGGATTTAGATTTTGTTTTTGTTCCAGTTGGAGGAGGAGGCTTAATTGCCGGATCTGCATTAGCAGCAAAATATTTTGGAAAAAACTGTAAGGTAATAGGTGGAGAACCTTTTGAAGTTGATGATGCTTATAGATCACTAAAATCTGGAAAGATAGAGACTAATTTGTCGACTAATACAATAGCAGATGGATTAAAAACTCAATTAGGAGATATAAATTTCCCTATTATAAAAAAACATGTTGAGAGAATAATTAGAGTAACTGAAAACGAAATAATTTTATCATTAAGGCTTATTTGGGAAAGGCTGAAAATTGTATGTGAGCCATCTTGTGCAGTGGCATTAGCAGCATTGATTAGAGAAAAAAAAGATTTTAGAAATAAAAAGATAGGTATTATAATATCAGGAGGAAATGTTGATTTATCCAAACTTCCTTTTTAACTTGTGATAAAATGAATTAAATGTTTAAAATTTATAACTTAATTTTTTCAATAATTTTTATTTTTTCTTGTTCCAAAGATGAAAAATCACCTGGGGAAGATTTATTAAGTCAAGATAATGAGGATGCAGTTTTAGCATTAAAAGTTCACAATGATGCTAGAAAAGAAGTAGGAGTAGAAATACTCGAGTGGTCAAATGAGCTATCTAAAGATGCTAAAGCCTATGCCGAAATTCTTGCCAAAAATAATAATGGGTTAATTCATTCAAAAAATATTGAAAGAGAAGGTCAAGGAGAAAATTTATATTACGCATGGAACTCATCAGAGAAAATTGAAAATCCTTTAAATGATGGATCAGTGGCTTGGTACAATGAAATTAAAGATTATGAATATGCTGAAATTGGTTCTTCACTTAATGAAGGTAAGGTAATTGGCCATTATACTCAAATGGTTTGGAATTCAACTAAATATTTAGGAATGGGATCTGCAATTTCTTCTGATGGAAAAGTATATGTTGTAGCAAGATATAATCCGCCAGGAAATTATATTGGACAATTTCCATATTAAAGTAAAATTTGATTTTAATTTTTATTAATTATAATTGTTATTTTTAGAAAAGATATAAATCTAAATTTTTATGAGAAAATATTTATTTCTCAATTTATTAATAATTTTCTTTTCCAATTGTACAAAAGATTATCTTTTAGATGTTACTGTATCTCCACCATTATCAGGTATAGTTTCTCCTGAATCTGGATCCTATAAAGAAGGGTCAACAGTCTCAATTGTAGCTACTCCAAACCCTGAGTATGAATTTGTTGGATGGTCAGGAGATGAAACAGGAAGTGCTAACCTTTTATCATTTGAGATAAATTCTAATAAAAATATTATTGCTCAATTTCAGAAAAGAAAATATAATTTAAAAATTAATATTTTAGGAGAAGGTACTGTATCTGAAGAAATTATATCTTCATCTAAAAATTCTGATTATGAATCTGGAACAATTGTTAGATTAACAGCTATTCCTTCTTCAGGGTACTATTTTACTGGGTGGAGTAATGATGTAAGTGGTGATACTAACCCTGTTGAGATTAATATTAATAGGGCTAAGACAATTACTGCAAAATTTCAAAAGAAATCTTATAGTTTGGAGATAAAGGTTGAGGGAGATGGCACAGTAGAAGAGGAAATAGTAGATACTGGAAAATCTACAGATTATCTATTTGGAACTAAAGTGAAACTAACACCAAAACCTTCAGAGGGATGGGATTTTATTAAATGGAAGGGAGATTATAATGGTGAGGAAAATCCCCTTGAGATTATAATAAATAAAGCTACAAATATTACTGCAAATTTTGAATATGGTGTTTTCTTAGAAAGTGTTGGAAGATGGAAATTGAAAAAGAAAAAAGGCTCTGAATTACCTCCAATTATAGACCAAAAGACTTTACTTAGAAATAATGAGTATGACGTTTATGATATTTTATTTAATAGGGACTATACCTTTATTTTAAACACAAATACTGGTCAGATAAGCGGAACATTTGATGTTATTTCTAATACAGAAATTAAGCTTATAAATCAAGGGACTATTTCTAATATTAATGTTAGTAACAACCAAATTGAGTTTAGAATTAATATTTCAGGAAAATTCAGATTTGATGTAACTGGTCAAAGGGATCAAAATTTTCAAGAAGGAAAAATATATATTCCTGACACAAATTTAGAATTAGCTTTAATTGAACTGGGCTATGATGATATTCCTGATAATTATATAGATTCTAATAAAGTTTCAGAAATACTGTTTCTAGATCTAAGCAATAAACAATTAACGGATTTAACAGGTTTAGAAAATTTCATTAATATAGAGAACCTTGATTTAAGTTCTAACCAATTAACTCAAGTTCCAATTGTAAATTTTACAAATCTTAAATCACTTAATTTAAATAATAATTTATTCTCTGTTTTGGATTTGTCATTTAATGAAAAGATAAATTCTTTAAATGCTTCAAATAATCCTGACCTAACGTGTATCAAGGTAGGACCATCATTATATGATAATCTCCCTGCTGGGTATGTTGCAGATCAGGCCAGTTTTGAATTAGAGTGTAATTGCCCAACATTAACTTTAACATCTGGATTTAATTCAAAAGTTCAAACTCTGTGTAGCGGAGAACCAATGAATACAATTACTTATCAATTAGGGGGTGAAAATGTTTCAGCCTTTGTATTAGATTCAAATTCATTGCCTCTTGGAGTTACTTCTAGTCTTGATGACAATACTATTACGATTTCTGGAACTCCATTTTTTGATGGAAGTCAGGATGTTTATAATATTGTAATAAATACTTCTAATACAAATACTAATTGTTCTCAGGTTTCAAAAACAGTTGTAATTAATAAAAATATAGATAGTCCTGTATTAACTTTAGATTCTGGTTCTCCTGGCCAAGTTGCAGGGTCACTTTTAAATTTAAATCAAGTTTCCCAGGCCGTATGTATTAATACTCCGATTGTTCCAATTATTTACAGCTTTTCTGGTGTATCAAATGGAGTTAATGTTTCAGGTCTTCCTTTTGGAATTAGCGCTATCGTTTCTAATGGAGTAGTTACGATTTCTGGGACTCATGATCAAATAGGAGTATATAACTTTAGTGTAACTACAATAGGATCTAATCAGTGTAATGAACTTAGTGCTCAAGGATCTATTGAATATAAAGTATGTGATTAGATAATTTTCAAAAATAATTTAAAGATTTTGATATTCACATTTTATTTAACTTTAAAAAGTGAATTTTCCGTTAAAAATATTATCGTCAAAACAAATACGTCAAGCAGATTTTTATACTATTAAAAATGAGCCAATTAAATCAATTGATTTAATGGAAAGAGCAGCTTTAAAATGTTTTGAATGGATCCAAAGTAAATATGATTTATCTTATACTTTTTACATTTTTTGTGGTTCAGGAAATAATGGAGGAGATGGTTTAGCTTTAGCAAGAATGCTTAATTTATCAAAATATAAAGTCTATTGTTATCAGATAAAATTGGGAAAAAATTTTTCAAATGATTTTTTAGAAAATAAAAAAAGATTAGAAACAGAAGTTAATTCTATTAGTCAGATTGAACAGTTTCCTATAATTAAAAATAAGTCTGAAGGAATAATTATTGATTCAATTCTTGGGTCCGGATTAAATAGAAACATATCAGGTCTTTTAAAAGAAATTATATGTAAAATTAATCAAATAGAAGTTGAGGTAGTTTCTATTGATATACCATCTGGTTTATTTTCAGAGGATAATTCATTAAATAAAATCGAGGGTATTATAAAGGCTAAATATACATTATGTTTTAATTCACCTAAATTATCTTTTGTATTGCCTGAAAATTATCAATTTGTTGGGGAATTTCATGTCTTAGATATTGGTTTGGATAGAGATTTTATATGTTCATTAAATTCAAAATATTATTATTTAACAAAAGATTTTTTTTCAAATAGATTAAAATTTAGAAAAAAGTTTGATCATAAAGGAAGTTTTGGAAATTTACTAATAGTTTCAGGGTCTAAGGGGATGATGGGTTCTACTGTTCTTACATCAAGAGCAGCATTAAGTTCTGGAGTTGGAAAATTGAGCATTTTATCTCCTAAATGTGGAGAGCATATTCTTCAAACAAGTGTTATAGAAGGAATTTTAGAACAAAATAATGGCGAAAATTATTTAACAGATCGTTATAATTTGAACTACGATTGGTTAGTTATCGGACCTGGAATAGGAACAAACTCAGAGACAAAAAGGTTTTTAATTAGTCTTTTAAAAAAAGTAAAAAACCCTATAGTTTTAGACGCAGATGCCATTAACATTATAAGTAAAGAAAATAAGCTATTAAGTTTTATCCCAGAAAATTCTATTTTAACTCCTCATCCTAAAGAATTTGAAAGACTAGTAGGTAAATGGAAAAGTGATATTAACAAATTAAGTTTGTTAAAGAATTTTTCAAAAAAACATAAACTAATATGTATTCTTAAAGGAGCAAACACATCAATATGTTTCCCAAATGGAAATATATATTTTAATTCTACTGGAAATCCAGGAATGGCTAGTGCAGGAAGTGGGGATGTATTAACCGGTATAATTGGCAGTCTATTAGCTCAGGGATATAGCCCTGAAGTCTCATCTAAGTTGGGAGTTTATGTCCATGGTTTAGCTGGAGATTATGCTAAAGAAAAATTTGGTGAAATTTCAATGACTTCTTCTAACATTCAAGAGTTTATATCATTAGCTTTCAAAAAAATATCAATTTAACTGTAATAAATGACCAAAACAAGATCAAAACTGATTAAAAATTGATCAAAA
>CETH01025994.1_pt1 | contig 33614 bp, 23 predicted proteins | sample 361461 | NCBI WGS metagenome assembly CETH01 (sample SAMEA2622695, study PRJEB7988) | marine metagenome | isolation source: saline water (ENVO:00002010), including
GTAATCTCTGTAAAATAGCACGAGTCCAAGCCTTATCTCCTATGTTTCCACAAGCTTTTGCAACAGCTTCTCTTATAAATGCAGATCTATCATTTTGTAAGCTCTCTAAAATAGCACGAGTCCAATCGTTATCTCCTATGTTTCCGCAAGCTTCTGCAACAGCTCTTCTTATATCGTTATTTCTATCATTTTGTAAGCTCTCTAAAATATTTTAGCTTATCTTCATAGGATAAATTTAATCTAATTTGTTTAATATCTATAGCTATTATTAAGTAAAAAAGGGGGCAAGTTTTTATCGTACCGCTATAAATTGGATTGTAGCACCTTGATTATATGCGCGAGTAATGGTTTTTGATTTTGAGTTTTTATAGTCTCCTGCTTTTACTTTTGAATAACTTGTAAAGACTAGCCATTGAGGTTGATTGTTAAAGCGACATTTTTCTTCTAATGGAAAATTTTTGTTATATGAAAATGTTGGAGAGCCTAACAGTTTTTTAACATCATTAATTGGTTTTCCTGGAGAGATACCATCGATTGTTTGATAGTTTGGATTATTGGTAACGACGACATTAATGATGGAGTCAGCTGATATTGGTTTTTGTTGAGGAAAGATTAAATAGTATTGAACGGTATTATCTATAATGATGGCTAGTGCTTTAAGACCATTATTTAATTTTACTTCTTTTGATTTAAATGGTTTATTCAGTTTAAGTTTGTATTGGTTAAATGTCATACCGATTTGGGCATGGCCAATGCCATGTTTTGAAATTTTATTGTTAATTATTGGTTTAGAAAACCAATTATTATATTGAAATCCGTTTAAGGGTGAAATTGGTTTAAAGATTGTACTAATATTAGGTTTGTTTTCTAGTGGAGCATCTTCGTTTAATATATCATTTTGAAAGCCCGTATTATATGGGTTTGCTCTTAACTGTCCCCAAATGACGGGTCCTTTTGATGGTAGATCATATGCATATATATGTTGATCATTAAGAGCGATGACTAATTCTAGTAAACCGTCGTTATCAATATCAGCTACTAGTGGTGTACATTCACTGCCTGTTAATAGTTTGTATTTTCCTTTGATATTGCCTGTTGATGCGATAATGTATAGCCAACCGGATTCACTGACTATTAAAAATTCTGGTTCTTTTGAGGCATCTATATTTGCTAAAATAGCGGTTGCAGATACATTTCCAATTGCATTATATTGTTGAGTTTTTCTAGAAATTAAGGACCAAAATCCTGATTGTTTGTTTTGATTGGTTGATCCAATGATGATTGTATCTAGATGATTACTTATGGGAGATCCTGTTACATGAGGGTATTGTATTTGATTAATGTTATAGGTGTTCATATGACGTCCTTTCGTTGATAGTTTATGGATGTAACCGTAACTTTCTGTGTAATAAATATGTTTGTTTTTGATGAAAGGAGAAGATAGAATTCCAGATGGTTCTTTACTACGATGTTTCCAAAGGATACTGCCATCTTTTCCGTTAATGGTATATAACAATCCATTTCGATTGCCAATGATAATATCTTTAACAGAATCTTTGTTGATGGTTGCCAGAGAGGGAGATCCGATAAAGTATTTTGTTTTAGGTAAAAATAGGTTTGGGTTGATAGCTGGGCTAAATTTCCAAATTAGGTTTCCTGATAAGCCATCTAGTGCTAAGAGGGTGCCTTCTTCTGTTGCTGCAATAACATCTAATGTTGCATCTTGGTTAATATAGGTTAGTGTTGGAGCTCCTTCAAAATCTCCTTTTGCTTTATATTTCCATAATAGTTCTCCATTCCAGTCAAAAGCGGCTAGTATATGGCTATCATTGCCAAATACAATTTTTGTATTACTAAGGGCAACACCATTTACGTCTCTATCACCGTAAGGGTTAATTGTTAGTTGATTTATTTTTTTTCCATTTTTTGCATTAATAATATGAACACCATCATAGGAATCATTGAGTGTTTTTGTGTTTTTCCCATTGGAAGGTGCCAAAATATAGCCATTGGCATATTGTAATGTGGTTCGGTATGTTGTTAAGCCGATTCGTGTTTTCCATTTTAAGGGTATTTTTTTTAAGTACCCATTTTTAAGTGTGTTGGATAAGGGTTTGGCAGTTAGAGGTATTGTTGTTATGTAGTAGCATAAAATGCTTAGTATAATAATTATTTTTTTCATGAGATTATGATATTAGTTTAATCTATTTTAGGTTAGTATTTATAGCTTTTTTATTCAGAGTTTATTTTTATGTATTAGTAAATTTTTTTGTAACCTTTTTTTAATTTATGTAATACTAATATTATGGCAACAATTTTAGATATAAAAAAGATTATGGATAAATGGGCACCTCCTGATACGGCTGAAGAGTGGGATAATGTGGGGCTTCAAATAGGGGATCCTTATCTTGAGTTAACAGAAATTGTTATTGCTTTAGAAGTTGATGAGGCTGTTTTAGCATATTTAGAAGATAAGCAGTCATGTTGTGTTATTACGCATCATCCTTTGTTTTTTAAAGCGTTAAGAAAGATTCGTTATGATCAAGATTTAGGACATATTATTCAGGTTTTTTCTAAAGGAAACCATCATTTATTTTCGGCACATACTAATTTAGATTATGCAAAAGATGGGGTTAATGACTGTTTAATTGAGAAGTATGGGTTGTTGCCAAAACAAGGGCAACCTCTTTTACATGGTTTTGGAAAATTTTTTGATATGCCTGCGGTATCTTATGAAACATTATGTGCGGTACTACCTTGTGAAAAAAAGGGTGCTGTAGCTGTAGATCCTGTTAATCGCTTAGCCTTTTGTGCTGGAAGTGGGCATGGTTTTATTAAGCGGGTTATTGATTTAAGGGTGGATACATTTATTACTGGGGAAATTACATATCATGATCATGTTACCTGTCGTATGAATGGTGTTCGGGTATTGGTTTTGGGTCATAAAGAATCTGAGAATTTTATTTGTAATCGTATTCATGATGTTTTGGTAAAGCAAAAGATTGAGTTACCTATGATTGTATTAGATTAGAATTTTTTTATATGCTGCTTAAGATATAGTATTGAAAGAATTGTTTTTGCATCAATAATTTCTTTTTTCTCTATTAATGTTAGTGCTTCTTGAATGGAGTATTCAGCTAGTTCGATATATTCATCTTGGTCAAAGTTGGTTTTATCTTTAGTAAGATCAGTGGCTATAAATAAATACATATATTCATTACAAAATCCTGGGGCCATGTATGATTCACAGATAGGGGTGATGGTTTTTGCTTTAAACCCGGTTTCTTCTTGTAATTCTCGTGTAGCTGCTTTTAAGGGAGATTCATTTTTATCCATACAACCTGCAGGGACTTCAATTAATATTTGTTCGGTTGGTTTACGAAATTGTTTGATTAAATAAATGGTATCAGGAGCTTTGAATGGTAAGATGCTAACGGCAGGAACATGTTCGATAATTTCTCGTGTTGTAATACCATTGGGCCCTTCAACTGTATCTACTCGTAATGAGACAATATTGCCTTTAAAGATGTGTTTTGATTTGATAGTTTTTTCATTCATATCCTATAAGGATAGTATATCAATTAAGATTTTTATAAAATAGATAGGTTTTTTTAAAGGGTTTTAAACCCCTAGTCTTGATAATGTTCGTGCTAGGATATCAATACAACTTGTAATATGGGGATGATTAATTTCAAATTTTTCTAATTCTGATAATTTTTGATGAGTTTGTTTGATATTTTCTAACTGATTTTGATTCATGTTTTGGACAGTGTATTTAATATCTTGGCACGATGCAATAAGGGCTTCTTTATCTGTTTCAGATAAGTTTGATGATGATATTTTGCCCATTAATTCATTTAATTTATGATCAATCATAGATACGTTATACACGTATTTATATGCTTTTAAACGGTGTTAGATGAAGGGACTTATTAGTTGGCTTAATAGGATTGTTATGGCTATTATAGATCCCATGGAAAGTAGGCTTGGCATAACCCATAGTAAATTGGCTGTGATTCCACGGATGTTGTAAGTTACTTGGATGGTTTTACATTGGATATGACTAATGTAGCCAATACAACATAAATATAATAAGGTGATTATACCTGAGGATAGATAGATTTCTAGTAATTGGATTGGTTTTAGAAATAAAATAAATAATAATGATAGCGCTAACCCTTTAAATAAACTGATAGAATTTGTTTTTTTAGAGAGTAATTGAGCTACGAAATCGATGGTAATAGCATTTAATAGTGTTAAGGTTAATAGGCATATAAATAAGGCTAATATAAAGATGACATTAATATTTCCAATCATTGAGCCCGTGGCTATGCTTCCTAATAGAATAGCTAATAAACCATTCCATATTGAAATGCTTTTTAAATCTGTTGTAAGGATTATATAAGGATTTTTGATATAGTGAAAAATAAAATCCATTTAATATAAGGTTGGCATATTTGATAATTGATAAGGGAGTTTTAGTTGAAATGAACTGTTTAATAAATTCATAATTCCTTTCCAACCATAGTTTGATTTTTTGATAATATGGGGATTTTTTCCTAGGTTTGTTAGTTCTCCAATATAGCTTAAGGCATCGTGGTAGCCACCAATTTTATCGATCATTTGGTGGTCAAGAGCTTGTAAGCCGGTATAAATTTGTCCTTGAGCTAATTTGCTAGCATTTTCATTTGTAATTTTACGTGATTGCATAAAAGCTTTTTTAAATTGGTCATATACGTTGTCGATAACATGTTGTAGTAGTTCATCTTCGTCTTCATTGGATGGGCGCCACATGGATAATAAATCTTTGTAGGGGCCACTTTTATATACTTTATAATCAATGCCATGTTTTTCGGCTAATTTGTGAATGGATAGATTTCCGATGATTACACCAATGCTTCCTACTAAACTACCGGGATTAGCAAAGATGGTGTCAGCTCCTAATGCAGCATAATAGGCACCGGATGCGCCTACATCTCCGATTTGTGCTACAACAGGTATTTTTAATTCTTCTTTAATTCGTTTAATGGAATTATAGATTTCTTGTGATGCTGCGACGGTTCCTCCTGGACTGTTGATACGAATTAATAATCCTTTTACATGGGAATCTTGGCGAATATTTTCAAGTTGCTCTAGTGTGAGGTTAGCTGCCATTGGCATATAGTTATTACTGTATTGTGGAAATGCAATAGGTCCGTATAAATCTAGGATAGCAATGCCATCTTTTGGGAATAATGTGGCTTGTGATGGTATGGTTTCTTTTTCAATGGGTTTTGGTTGTTGGTTTAGAATAATGGCTAGTAAAAATAAGCTGATAATGAGGATACCTATAATTGAATCTTTTTTGATCATGTGTGTTTTATCAAACCAGAAATTAGAGTATCCGTCAATTTTTTTTTATATATGTGAGTAGGTTAAATTGTCTAGCTGTTTTTTTATATTCAAACAGGTATCATATAGGTTATGACTCAATTTGTTCATTTACATTGTCATTCAGAGTTTTCTATTTTAGAAAGTTCAAATCGTATTAAAGATTTGATTGCTAAGGCTTTAGAATATGATATGCCTGCATTAGCGTTAACAGATAATGCAACGATGTATGGTTCTATAGAATTTTATCAGAAAGCAAAGCAAGCTAATTTAAATCCTATTATGGGAGCCGATGTTTATGTGTCGTCTGATATGACACAAAAAGAGCGTTGGCAACATCGATTGGTGTTGTTAGCAAAGTCTTATCAGGGATATCAACATTTAATTAAACTTATTTCAAAAGCACATGTAGAAGGGATGTATTATAAGCCACGTTTAGATTTGGCAACGATTGCTGAATTTTCAGATGATTTAATTGTGATTAGTCCTGGAGGACGTGGTCCTATAGCGAGTTATATTCAAGATCATCAGGAAGAGCGGGCTTTAGAGGTTGCGACTTATTTAAAAGATATTTTTGGTAATAATGTTTATTTAGGTGTGCAACGGGTGGGAGGAGCACATGAAGATATGGTTGAACTAGCATCTTTGGATATTGCGAAGCAGTTGGGTTTATCTTTGGTTGCTATGAATAATGTGTATACGTTGTTACGTGAGGATGCTGCATTACGTGATATTTTGTTTTCGATTCAAACTGGAAAAGTGATGGATGATATGAGTCGAGCAAAGTTTCAAAATAATGAGTTGTTTTTTAAATCTCCTCAAGATATGGCTGCATTGTTTTCTGATTATCCAGAATGGTTAGAAAATACATTGGTAATTGCAGATCAATGTCAAGTTGAGATTGAAATGGAACAAGTTTTATTGCCTCATTTTAAATGTCCTAATAATCAATCTTCAGAAGAGTATCTTGAATCATTGGTTTGGGAGGGGATTGATCGTTGTTATGATGAACGAACTCCAGAAATTATTGAACGTGTAAAGTTTGAATTATCCATTATTTCTAAAATGAAATATCCTAATTATTTTTTAATTATCTATGATTTTTTAGATTTTTGTTATCAGGAAGGTATTCCGGTTGGTCCTGGACGAGGTTCTGCAGCTGGTTCAATTGTTAGTTATGCGTTGGGGATTACAAAGTGTGATCCCATACGATACAAATTGCTGTTTGAACGATTTTTAAATCCTGAACGGGTTTCGATGCCTGATATTGATATTGATTTTTGTATTAAGCGTCGTGGTGAAGTAATTGATTATATTTTGCAAACATATGGACAGGCTTATGTTTCGCAGATTATTACTTTTGGAACTATGCAGGCAAGGGCTGTTGTTAGAGATGTGGGGCGTGTGTTGGATGTTCCTTTAGCTGATGTGGATCGTATTGCAAAATTGATTCCATCTACTCCGGGAACGTATATGTCTATTCCTGATGCTTTAGAGCAAGTATCGGAATTAAAGGATTTATATGAGTCATCAGATCAATTTCATGAATTAATTGATTTTGCGATTAAATTAGAGGGGATTACACGTCATACATCGACACATGCGGCTGGTGTTGTTATTTCACGAGATCCTTTAGATACGGTTGTTCCTCTTACTCAAAATGATGGGCAGGTTGCAACCCAATATGCTATGGCAGATATTGAAAGTATTGGGCTACTAAAACTGGATATTTTAGGTTTACGTAACTTAACGGTTATTGATGATACGGTATCTTTGATTAAAGCATCTTATGATCCTAAATTTGATATTGATTTAATTTCATATGAGGATCAAGCATCATATGACATTTTATTACAGGGGAAGGGGGTTGGTGTTTTTCAATGTGAAAGTAAGGGGATGCGTCAGTTAATGAAGGATATGAAGCCTGGGGTTTTTGAAGACCTTATTGCTTTGTTAGCGTTATATCGTCCAGGGCCGTTAGGATCAGGGATGGTAAATGATTTTATTTCCAATAAATTGGGGCAAACGGAGGTTCAATATCCGTTACCAGAATTAGAGCCTATTTTAAAAGAGACGTATGGGATGATTGTTTATCAAGAGCAAGTTATGCAAATAGCGTCTACTATTGCTGGTTTTTCATTAGGGCAAGCGGATATGTTACGACGTGCTATGGGAAAAAAGAAAAAAGATGTTATGGATAAACTTCGAGTTGAGTTTATTGATGGTGCCAAAGAACGAAATGTTCCAGTTAATAAAGCAAATGATGTTTTTGATTTATGTTATAAGTTTGCTGAGTATGGATTTAATAAATCTCATAGTGCGGCGTATGCTATGATTTCGTTTCAAACGGCGTTTTTAAAGGCAAATTATACGGTTGAATATATGGCTAGTTTACTATCAAGTGTGGTTAGTAATAGTGATAAAACAGCTCTTTATATGCAAGAATGTAGTGATTTAGAGGTAGCTGTTTTACCGCCTGATGTTAATGAGTCAAAACATTTTTTTACTGTTGTGTCGGTAACTACAGAATCAGGAGATGTGGCTAAAGGGATTCGGTTTGGGTTAGGTGCTATTAAAAATGTTGGTGATGGGGCTATTGAAAGTATTATTGAACATGCTCCGTTTAAAGATTTGTCTGATTTTTGTTTGAAGATTGATTTAAAGCAGTGTAATAAACGTGTTATGGAAAGTTTGATAAAAAGTGGGGCTATGGATTTTTTTGGAGAACGGTCTTATTTATTAGCTATTTTTGAAACGGTTATGGAAAAAGCGCAGATTACGATTCGAGAGCGTAGTAATGGACAGGTATCGTTGTTTTCTGATAATCAAGTTGGTAGTGGTTTTAGTATTGATGAATTGAGTTTGGAAGATTATCGGGTTTTTAGTCCGGCAGAAAAATTGAAGTTTGAAAAAGAAATGTTGGGTTTATATATTTCAGGACATCCTTTAGATTTAATTAAAGATCGTTTGATGGCTATAAAGACTCCTATTACATCATTTCAAGCAGAAGATACGAATAAAATTGTATCTGTAACAGGGATTTTATCAGGGTGTAAACGTATTATTACTCGTAGTAAAAAAGAGATGATGGTAGGGGATTTAGAAGATTTAACAGGGACATTGACGGTATTGATTTTTCATGATGATAGTTTTGAAGAAAAAGTGGCTCAATTTCAAGATGATCATGTAGTGACAGTAAAGGGGAGGTTACGTGTAAATGCTGATGAGATGTCGGTTTCATGTATGGATTTAACGTTACATGAAAAATTGGATGGAGCAAAAAGTTTTTATATTGATGTTGATGGATTAAAGATGGAATTATTAACAAAAATTAAAAAATTAAATGGAGAGTTTAAAGGTACGTTTCCTGTATATTTAAAATTTGCTGATAAAACGATTGCGACGCATCAAAAGTTTTGGGTGGTAGAAGATGATTTATATCGTGTTCAATTAGAAAATTTAATTGGACGAGGACGTGTTTGGATTGCTTAGGTTTGATCTAGCCTAAAGATGATGTTTTAGGGTAAACTGCTTTTATGGCATTATTTATAGAAACCTTAGAAGCGTTGATTAAACAACGGTATGAGTCACCACAAGAAGGTTCTTATACTAGTAAGTTATTTTCTGATGGAACGGATCGTATTTTAAAAAAGGTTGGGGAAGAAGCTAGTGAAGTAATTATTGCTGCGAAAAATAATGATTCTGATGAATTAAAACAAGAAGCGGCTGATTTGATCTATCATTTATTAGTTAGTTTGAGGGATAAAGGGGTTAGTTTAGCTGATGTGGATGAGGTTTTATCGAATCGTCATCAATGATTAATAAATAATGGTTAATCCTAGTGGGACAATGTTGATTGTGACGTGATGTTTGCCAATATATTCAGCGTCAACATGAGTATGGTGTTTTTCATTTTCTTTTAAACTTAGCTGGGATGTTTGTATGAGTTCTACTTCTTTACATTGATCAAGGGTTCCATTGATTAGATGTTTAAAAAATTTAAATAAGGCAATAAAGTTTCCTTTTTTAAGTAGTGTTATATCTAGTTTTCCGTCTGTAAGTGAGGATTGTGGTGAAACAATGAATTTACCTCCATAATATTTTGAGTTATTAATAATAATGAAATAGGCAGTTTGTATGGCTAGTTCATTGTTGATGGATAAACGAATGGGACGATATTTATAGGTGGCTAATATTTTAAATGCGATATATGCAAAGCTTAGTAAACCATGTTTTTTCTTAAGTTGAAGGGGGGTATGCTTGATTACTTTTGCATCAAACCCAATGCCTGCCATTGAACTAAAATAATGGGTGTTTGCTTGGCCAATATCAATTTTTTTTGGTGATCCGTTAATAATTTGGGTACATGCTGTTTTGATATCGTTTGAAATCTCAAGATCTAAGGCTAATACATTAACACTTCCTATGGGGATAATACCTAATGGTATTTTTGAGATCATAAGTCCATTGATTATTTTATTGATGGTACCATCTCCCCCTGCAGCAATAACAAGATCGGTTTTTTTTGGTGATAATGTTGATGTTATTTTTGTGGTATCGATTGATTCGTGAATAATGATTGTGGTTAAGTCATAATTATTTTGACTAAAGGTTTCTTGAATGGTTTTTAAGAGAGTTTCATAATGTTTTTTGTGAGGTGTTTTTTTTTGAAAAATATTTTTTTTTCTTCCATATCCAGCTTCAGGGTTAAAAAATAAGGTTGCTTTTTTATGAGACATTTTTAATTCATTATGATAGTTCTTTATTTATAAACTGTTGTGATAATTCTAGTTGTTTCATGTTGTTGATAGAGCCGATGCAGGTAATACCAGATAATGATTGAATAATTGTGGGGTTATCTTGTTTTACTTGTTCAGGTGTTTTGGTATTCATGTTATTTATTATAAATCCGCTAATAGGGATTTGTCTGTTTGCAATTGCTTCGATGGTTAATAATGCGTGATTAATGGCACCTATTTGGTTAGGGATTATAATGATGGTATGAATTTTTAGTTGTTCTAAGACATCTAAAGTTGTGAGGGTTTCGTTTAGGGGTACATAAATACCTCCTAGTCCTTCTATTAAGACAGTATTAAAATTTTTTTCTAAATAGCGTAGTGATTGAATGATTTTGTTTTGATCGATCATTTTATTTTCTTCTTTTGCTGCTAAATGTGCGGATGCGGGGAGTTTAAATGAATAAGGCATTCTACATTGTTGAATGGTATCGTTGTTTGTTTGAGATGATTTGATTAATTGATCATGGATAGTTATATCTAATGGATAATCTTGATTTCCTGTTTGAACCCATTTTTGTGTTGTTACTGTTATATTTTTTTTGTTTAGTAAGTTGCCAAATAGTCCTGTAAATATGGTTTTTCCTATTTCGGTATCAGTTCCTGTAATAAACCAGGTTGGCATAATTTTTTTATGTTAACGTAATGTGAATTAATTAATATCTCTTAAGAATGCAGGAACATCTAAATCAAATTCACTAGTTTCTTTTTTAGGTGCTTGAGTAATTAAATCTTCTTCGTTTTGAGATAGTGGGTTGCTTTGATTATTTGGGGAATTGACTGCTTGTTCCGTTGTTTCATAACTTTGTTGGTGTGTTTCATGTTGCTGAGTTTGTGAAAATGTATTTTGTTGTGGTATGGAAGGTTCTGTTTTCTCGTATGCTGGTTGAGTATTATAGCTTTGTTGTGGCGTTGTTGTTTCAACTTTATCATAGTTTGATGGTTGTTCGGTAACGGAGGGTTTTTCTAATGTTTCAGACATGGATGTTCGAATGGATGATAAGGATGGGTTTGTATCAAAACCTGTCGCGATGACTGTAATAGCAATTTCATCTGTTAATGAATCATTTACAACAGATCCAAATACGATATTGGCATTTGGGTCTACTGTATTATAAATAACATCAGCTGCTTGATGAACTTCTTGTAAGGTTAGACTTTCTCCACCTGTAATATTTAATAGCACACCGGTTGCTCCATTAATGGTTTGTTCTAATAATGGGGAACTTACTGCTTGTGTTGCCGCTTCTATTGCTCTTCCTTCTCCACTTGCATTTCCAATTCCCATCATAGCAGATCCAGAATCTTTCATAATGGTTTTAACATCAGCAAAATCCAAGTTGATTAAACCAGGAACTGTAATTAAATCTGCAATGCCTTGTACTCCTTGTCGTAGTACATCATCAGCAATTTTAAAGGCATCTACCATACTTGTCATTTTTTCAATGACTTCTAATAATTTATCATTAGGAATTGTAATTAAGGCATCAACGTGTTGTTTTAAATTTTCAATACCTTCTTCAGCTTGTCTTGTTCGAACGGGGCCTTCGAAACGAAATGGTTTTGTTACAACGGCTATGGTTAATGCTCCTAAATCTTTTGCTAATCTAGCGACAATTGGAGACGCTCCTGTTCCGGTTCCACCTCCCATTCCAGCTGTTACAAATACCATATCAGCTCCTTCAAGTGAGGATTCTAAATCTTCGATACTTTCTTTTGCCGATTGTTCTCCGATGGATGGGATAGCACCGCCGCCAAGTCCTTTAGTTAGTTTTGCACCTAATTGAATTTTGTTATCAGCTAATGATACGCCGATAGCTTGTAAGTCTGTATTCGCTGCAATAAATTCAACGCCTTGGACACTTTCTGCAACCATTCGGTTAACAGCATTTCCTCCGCCACCGCCTATTCCTACAACTTTGATAGAAGCAAATTTTTTAACGGTGTCTGAACTCATTGTATCTCCTTAATTAACTGATAATTTTTATAATTTTGAAGTGTAGGCAGTATATCATGATTAACGTATTGGGAACATATCTTTTTTTAAAAATTTATTATTTTTTTGGTGTATTTGTATTTAATTTTTGTATTTTGTTTTTAGTATGTATTGTCAGGGGAGACGTTGTTATTTATAGGTTTTCAAGTTGGGGGGGAGGTGTAAATATGGTTGAGTTTTCTTAACATCTTTTCTGCTTTTTGTTACTCTTGGTTATATGAAACAATATTTAACTCTTTTAAAAACAATTTTAGATGAAGGAGAAATTAAAACAGATCGGACTGGGACAGGTACGCTTTCTATTTTTGGAGCTCAAACGCGGTATGATTTGCGGGATGGATTTCCTTTAGTAACAACTAAAAAAGTGTTATTTAATGCTGTTGTTCATGAATTATTATGGTTTATTAAAGGGGCTACTAATATTAATGAGGATCTTACACAGCATACCCCTATTTGGGATGCATGGGCAGATGAAGCGGGAGAGTTAGGTCCTATTTATGGCCATCAGTGGCGTCATTGGAAGCAGTATGATGTTGATGAGAATGGGCAGTGTTGTGTTACTGGGATTGATCAGTTAAAGAAAGTAATGGCTAGTATTAAAACGAATCCAGATTCGCGTCGACATATTGTTAGTGCATGGAATGTAGCTGATATTGATGCTATGGCATTGCCTCCTTGTCACACTTTTTTTCAGTTTTATGTATCGAATGGATATTTAGATTGTCAGTTATATCAGCGGTCAGCTGATTTTGCTTTAGGAGTTCCATTTAATATTGCTAGTTATTCATTATTGTTGATGATGGTTGCTCAAGAATGTTCATTAATTCCTCGTTATTTTGTTCATACGTTTGGGGATGCTCATATTTATCAAAATCATATTGAAGGGGTTCGGGAACAACTTCAACGAGAGCCTGGCAGGTTGCCTACTGTAACTATTGTTAAAAAACCCTTTTTCGATATTACTTTTGATGATATTCAACTTTTAAATTATGAGTATCAGCCTTTTATTAAGTTTCCTATCGCTGTTTAATTGATGACTAAGTTTAGTGTTAATGTTAATAAAATTGCTTTATTGCGTAATTCTCGTGAAGGGGATTTTCCTAATGTCTTAGATTTTTCTCAACAGGCCTTGGACTTTGGAGCAGATGGGATTACGGTTCACCCTAGACCTGATGGGCGTCATATTCGGTATGATGATGTTGGTGATTTAAAGACTTTGTTAACGTGTTTTCCTGGTAAAGAATTGAATGTGGAAGGGTATCCCACTGATGACTTTTTAGATCTTGTTTGTGATATAAAACCGGATCAGGTAACCTTTGTTCCCGACCCTCCTGACGCATTGACGTCATCTTTTGGATGGGATGTAAAGGAAAACCTTTCTTTTTTGCAAACTGTTATTCATAAGACTCAATCGGTGGGGGTTCGTACTTCGTTATTTATTGATTCTCACTTTTCGGATATGGATGCTTTGGTTGCAACGAAAACAGATTGTGTTGAATTGTATACAGGCCCTTATGCTCATGATTATGCTTTTGATTCTGAAAAAGCGGTTCAATCGTATGTAGTGCTTGCTAAGAAACTTCGTGATACATCTATTTTGATTCATGCAGGGCATGATCTTAATTTAGAAAATACTGCATTTTTTCTTCAGAAGGTTTTTCCAATTGCAGAAGTTTCTATTGGACATGCCGTTATTTGTGATGCCTTGGTTTACGGTTGGGAATCTGTTATTAAGCAATATCGTGATAGTATTATTAATGGGAATTAACTTTTGAAATACCTTGTTTTAAGTCGTTACTTAATGTGTTTGGCGGAATATTATAGTAATCGATAATAAATTTAGCACATTCTTTAAAAACGGGTCCGGCTACAGTAGATCCATAATATCCTTTTTTGGGAGAATCAATTGATACTAACATCACAATTTGGGGGTCTTCTACAGGAAAGAATCCTAGAAAGGAAGCTATGTATTTTCCTTTTTCGTATCCTAATCCATTTGTTTTTGCTTTTTGGGCCGTTCCTGTTTTTCCTGCTATTGTATATCCTTTTAGTTTTATATTTTTGGCCGTTCCTCTTTCAACAACATTAAATAATGTTTTTTTGACTTCATAGGCAGTTTGTTCACTAATAATACGCTCTTTTTCTTCAATTGGGATTCCTTTTAACGTTGTTTGATCTTTGCTTTGTAAATATTTAATGATTCGTGGTTTTATATAAACGCCATCGTTGGCAATGATACTCATGGCGGTTGTTAATTGTAATCCGGTCGTGGCTATTCCTTGCCCAAATGACACGGTTCCAATATCTACTCCTGACCATTGTGGGGGAGCTTTTAACAGACCTTTAGTTTCACCTGGTAATTGAATAAATGTTTTTTTTCCAAATCCAAATTCTTGAATATATTTATACAATCGTTCTTTTCCAAGTTTTAAAGCAAGTAAGGTTGTCCCTACGTTAAGAGATTGTTCGATAATTTCTGAGACAGTTTTATTGCTAGATTCATTTTCTTTTCTTGCATGGGCTTCTTTGATGGTTTTATTAAACAGTTTGTAGGTTTCAGGAACATGAATGGTTGTTTTTGATGAAACAATATCTTCTTCTAGGACACTGGCTAAGGTAATGATTTTAAAGATAGATCCTGGTTCAAAAACATCGGTGATGGGTCTTATACGTCGGTCGCTTGTTTTACTAGCTTGCCATTCATTGGGATTAAATGTAGGGACTACTGCCATAGCTAGGATATCGCCATTTTTTGGATCCATGATAATGACTTGACCGGCTTCAGCTTCATGTTTTGTGACGGCTTTAGCAAGAAATTTTTCAGCTATAAATTGGATGGGGGTATCAATGGTTGTAATGATGGATTGTCCATCGTTGGGAGGTATTTTAATTTTTTTTCCAGATACTAATTGTGTTCCTCTGGGATCTCCATCTAAAATTATTTTTCCGCTGGATCCTTTTAGTTGTTTATCATAGCGATATTCTAATCCTGATAATCCTTGATTATCAATGCCTACAAATCCCATGATGTGACTGGCTAATTGATTGTTTGGATATACACGTTTTTCTGTTTTAATAAATCCTAGCCCTGTTAAATTTAAGGCTTTTAATTGTTGCATGGTTGATTCTGATACGTGTCTTTTTAACCATAAAAAGGGGGCTTTTGATGCATATAGTTTATCGGATAGTTCTTTTCGGTTTTTGTTTAATAGTGGGGCAATTTTTTTAGCTAAAACCCATTTGTTTTCGATATCATTTGGAATAGCATAGATTTGATAGGATGGTTCAGTTAAGGCTAGTGGTTTTAGGTTTCTATCAAAAATGGATCCTCTATTAGGAAAAAGATTAATAATACGTTTTAGTTGGTTATTGGATTTGGTTTTGAAAAATTCATTTTTATAAAGTTGTAAATATCCTAATCGAATGATGATTGCGATTATGATAAGGAGGACTCCTAAAAAAAATAGTTTATGTCTATTTTTCATCAGTTGGTGTTTTTTGGGATAAGTAAATATGTTTTATTTTTTTTGAAGGGAGATATATCATATTTAATGCTTGCGCTTTTTTTTCGATATTTTCGAATGTTGATTCTTTTTGAATTTTATAATGAAGATATTGATTTTTTTCTTTTAAAACTCGAATTTGTTTTGTAATTAGATGTTGTTTTTTGATTAACGGAATGGTTTTGATATTTAAAATTAATGCAGTAATACTTAGTACGATAGATGTTGTACATAAGATAAAATAAATATGGTTTTTTTGAATCATTAGTTACTAGTTTACCTTCTTTGAAAATGTTTAATCCAGTCTTTTCCAGGGAATATTTTTATGGGGGCGTTCATTAAGATTCATGTTTTCCTCAAACTATTAACACTATAATCATATGTTTGCACTGTTTTCTGTTGTAAACTGTGATCTTTTTCATATAACTTGTGAGCGTCCCTTATTTAGGTTTTTTAAATTTAATTTTTATTTATGATAGAAAAAGAATATTGTTTTAAAAAACTTTTGTTTAGATAATAATTTAATTTTGATAGTTTAAGTTATTGTGAGCGATATATTTTTTTCTGTTTTAGTGAATTAGCTGCCTAATTTTTTAATGATTTCAGATAAAATTTTAGTTACATCATCAATAACAGCTTGTACCGCTGCAAATCCTCTGTTTAGTAAATTCATATCAAGTGCTACTTTGGCTATATCTACATTTGATGATTCTAATGAATTGGATAGGATATCGCCATAGACAGTTTGAGATGTGGCTGATAATGGATCGCCTGCTGTTCCTTCTGCAAATTGTTCGCCGGATGAAATTGATTTTTTGTAAGCGCCTCCTGTAGTGGGAATTAATCCTTCTTTGTTTTGAAAGGATGTTAATGCTAATTTGTATAATGGGGTTGGTGATTCTGTTGTTGGATCTCCTACTAAGATTCCTCCATCTTGAAATCCGACATTGGTATGATTTTTTGTTTGAATAGGTTCTATGCTTGTGGATGTTATATTGCCATTGTTATCAACTGGGTAGCCAAAGACTTTTCTGCCAAAATTATCTACTAAATAGGTGTTTGAGGAGTCGGTTTGGAAACTTCCTGATCGTGTATAAATTTGTGTAGCGCTGTTATCAAATTCTGAGCTTGATGATGATGTAATAAAAAATCCTTCTCCTGCAATAGCAACATCTAGATCGGTTCCAATAGATATGTTTCCTTGAGAAAAATCGGTTGATGTTGCTCCTAATGTCATGCCACTTCCTGTTTCAACGGGGTTTGTTGTGGTTGTACCTGTGGAAATGGCTTCCGTATAGATAGTTGTAAAGGATGAAAAGGTGTATTTATATCCAGGTGTATTAAAATTATTAGCGTTTGATATTGCGATTCGTAGTGCTGATTCAAGACCAATGATGGCGTTTTTATTTTGTATGTATAAATCTAACATTATTTCCCCTAACTTTTTTTCTGTATTGTGTTGCCACTTTTTTTCTTTCTATAAACATATACGATAATTCTATCTTAGAAATTGCATGTTAATTTTTTTGGGTGTGTTTAAGCCGCTTCGTTAATATTTACATCGGTTAGAAATTGTAAGTCTTCTAGCATTTTGGGAGACATATTTTCGTTAATAGGGGTTTCTGTTTTAATACGGTTTAAAATGTTTAAAAAATTCTTTTTTTGGCTTAATAGGGTTGTATTGTTTGGATTGCTTTCTAGAAATACCGTTGTTTTGATATAGTCTTCTTTAATGATACTAAATATAGCTTTGTTTGACTGATCTCGTATTAATCGAAGGTCATGACTTGTGAATGGGTGTCCTAATTTTTTTAATGTTTTTAAAATTGGTTTTAATTTTTTTTGAAATTCTTTATATAAAGGGCTGTTAAGTGAAGGGAGTGTTGCTCGAAATTCGAATAAACTTCTACATTCCATTTTGGCTCTTAATGTAGCAATGGCATGAGCTTGTTTTTGAATTGTTGTAATGTCGATATTATTTTTTTTGCAGGTTTGTTTTAGTTTTAGTAATTCTAATTTGTTTTTAAATGAATCTATTAATTTATGTGAAAGATGTGATTTGATTTCTAAGTTTAATAAATTTTCTTCTAATGTTTCATTATCTTCTTGGGTTTCTGCTGAGGATTCGTCTTTATTTTGTTGATTTGATTGATTGTGTTCTTGGGTATCGATAGGGCCTAGTATATCAGGGGATATAAATTGAGTTAGTCCTTCATTTTCTAATTTTTTATTAAATGTTTTTAAGTAGTCAGTTGTATCAATTTTAATAAAATCTGTTAAATTATTGAATTGGTCGAAGGCTTTTAATAACTCTTTAGGGTTATCTGATTTTAGTTTTGTTTCGACAATCGATCGGTCAATTTCACTTGTTATAAAATTAGAAATATCGCTTTTTACATTTTCTTTTAATTTGTTTAATTCTTGGGGATTGGCATCAAAGATATGTGCTTGTTTGGCAAAATCGATGACAGAATAATATTTTGCAAAGTTATTTAATAGTTCACTTGTTGGCTTTTTTTCAAATGAAAATGCTAGGTCTGTAAATTTATGTTTTAGTAGTCGTTTTAGATCTTTTTGAATTATGTTTTGAACGCCTTTTTCAATACCTGATAACTGTCTTTGGGATACTCCTTTTTCTTGTAATGACTGTTTGATATCTCTGAGTTTTTCTTTTTTTTCTGGGGTTTCTTTTAATTGGGTTTCTCCAAATAGAGCAATATAGTTTTTTAATGGGGTGTGTAATTCAGGTTGTTTTAGAATCATGGTTTGTTTGGTAGTTTCTTTGATTTTTTCTTTTTTAGCGATGGTATTGGTTAGTAATGCATCTTCAGAATCGTGTATTAAGGGATCGTTTATAGGTGAGGGGGCCGTTGTGTTTTTTTGTAATAGGGTTGCTGCTTTTGCTTGTTTGGATTCTGTTATAAAGGTACTTAATTCTTTGTTAAAGCCTTGTTTTATTTTTTCTTTTAATTGTTCTAGATGTTTATGTTCTGTTTTGTCACTTGATTTACGTAACATGGTTGCTGGGTCGTGATTTTCGTAAAAGGCTGTTACGGATCGAGATTGTACAAATCGTCGTTTTTTCTTAGTTGTTGATTTGTTGTTATCTTGTTTATTTCTTTTTGATTCTAGTTCTTCTGATAATTCATCTTCTTCGATATTAATTTTCAGCTCATCTTCGATTGAGTCTGTTGCTTGTATATTATGTTGGGGATTAATTTTTGAAATATCCATGATTATATCGTTTTGCTATATTTTTTTGTTATGTTAAATAGAGATAAGCCTTTTTTTATTAATGATGTTTCGTTGTCTGGTATGTGGTTTATTAAATGTAATTTTCGTTTATATAATATGGTTTTATACTTAGCTCGATTGATCATTCGTTTACATCGTTTGATATCATTTTTGATATCTTCGATGGTTAGTTGATTATTTTCTAGTTCAGATTCTAGTAAGATATTGTAAGTTTGGTTTGTTTGATTGGTCATGATGTTTTCCTTTGTTCTAGGTAATGTAGTAGATATTCAAGATGATTTTTTTCTGCTGTGAATTCTTCTTGAATTTTTTCGCATTGGTTAATTTTTTCTTCATATAGTTTTTGTTTAGACCAGAACCCAAGACGTCCAATATTATTCATTTGTGTTATAAGATGATTTTGTAAGGAAATAAATAAATCTATTTTCTTTTGATTTTTTTTTGTTTTTCCATGTAATATTTCGGTTAGTTCAGCATGGTAGATATTTTCTTGCATATCAGTGTGGTTTTGTTCAAATAGATCGTTTATGGATGTTTTTTTTAATTTTTTTAATGTTTCAATAGGGATTCCTATTGCACTTAATATTTGTCCTACGATACCTACTTTAAATTTTGCAAATCGAGATGTAAAGATATTGTGAGATCGAGATTGTTGAAGATTGTATTTATACATTTCGATAAATTCTTCTTTTCGTTCGGAAAAATTAATTTTATGAGATAAATGTCTCATGATTTCATGGGCATTATATTTAAAATTTTCTGTTAGTTCTTTAATATTATTTTGTTTTAATTCTTTTGGGTCATTGATTATGTTGTTAAGTTCATTGTTACTTAATTTGACATTGTCTTGAAAATATTTTGTATCTAATAATGATGTTTTGTTAGGGTTAGGTTTTGGGAAGGATTTTTCAGTTACTGTTGTAGTGGGTGGTTGTGATGTGTTTGTTTGGGTTTTGTTGTTAATTTTTTTTGCACGTAACTCTTTTTGTAACCGTTTATAATAATAGGAATCGGTTATTTCGTTACTATAGGCTTCTAAATTAATTTCTTGCATGATTACGCTCTTTTTTTATTAGTTTGTTTTTTTGATTTTTTTTGATTTGCTCTTTGTGACTCTTTTCTTCTTTTTGACTTTATTTTTTCGCTTCTTTCTAGTTCTTTTTTTAATTTTATTTTTCTTTTTTTGTTTTTTGCATCATATCTTTTTAATATTTCTTTTTGTGTTTTTTTTCGTTTTGCTTCTTTTTTTCTTTCATCTACTTTTTCTTCATATTTTTTTTCTTCCCATTTTGTTTTTCGTTCTTTATATTCTTCATTTTTTTGTTTATGACGTTTTTTGTTTAAGTTATTGATTTGTGATTTTGAAAAAATAGCAGTTCCAATTTCTAGCATAATGGATGATTTAAGAAAGGTTGTAATTTGTTTCCAGTGACTTGTTTGAAAAAATGTTTTTTGAGCTAATATATCAATGTCATAACGATGGGCGGTACTTTCTTTTGTTATAATTCCATTTTTACTGAATTCTCCTTCGTTATCTATTAGTACTCTAATGGCTGTTTCTTCTATTTTTCCGTCTTTGTAGTGAGAGCCTTTGTCTGAAATGTCGGTAGTTTTTTGAGTTGAAAATGAGGATACTAATGGTTCTAATTGCAAGATGGTTGTTTTTATTGTTTCAAATAATTCTTGTGCTTTTTCTTTTGATTTAAAGGTTATTGTTAAAGGAAGGTCTTCCACTTTTTCCCATCCTGCTATTGTTTCAACGGTGTTTGTATCGTCATTGGTTATTGAGATTTCGGGGTTGTATTCAACCCATTCAGCTTTAGGATAAATGGGGATGGTTATTGGTTGATTATTTTCTGGTATTTTGGGCTCTAATTTTCCTTCCTTTTTCAAATTATCCCCTGCCATTGTTTCGAGTATGTCAAATAAGATGTTATAGACTTCTCTAGTTTTTTTATAAGTTTCTTTTGCTGATTGGTTGCTAGGGATGGATTCTATTAATGTTGTTAAGTCCCATTTATTGCCACTGGGATCTATTAGTTTGATATCTTCTCGATTGTGATGGTTTATAATAGTGTTATCATAGTTATTTAAGCTAGATTTTCCTTGTATTTCTTTTTTTAAAATTTTTCGAATTCTATTATTTTCACTTTCTGATTCAAGTTGAAAGTTTTGAAACATGTTGTTTGGATTAAAATTAATTATATTTCCATGTCGATCGATAATGTTTTGATTTTTTAATATTTTAAGAATTTTTTTCCCATATTCTTTATTATCAATCATTAATTTTTCAGTTGTTATTTTTGGGTTTGGTTGATATTTTTGAAATTTGTTTTTTATTAGATGATTGGTAGTGTCAATAATAAGTTTTTCATTTAATTTTCCTGCTGGTTTTTTTAAATCGCTATTAAGGTCTAAATCGCTTAATCTAAATACTTGTTCAGCTGATTCTGCCATTAAAGCGAACGGCATTAACATTCCTGATTGGTTTAAATCTTTTCCGATGGTATTCCACCAGTTTTTTGTTTGTTTTAGAGAGTTGTTTTGAAGGTATTTTGCTAAATCTTCTTTTTTAGATTTTGTTGATTCAATGAGTTGATCTAGTTGTGTTTTATAAAAAATAAATTGTTCTTGGTTTTCAGTTGGTAATGCTATGTCGCTGTTTTCTATTAATTTTGTTATTTCGTTAGTGTCTTCTATTTGTTTTTTTAATGTTTCAATGACGTTAGGATCGTTCATGATATTTGGATTTTCATTAATTTCAGTTAGTATTGTCTTTAAGATTTTATTTATTTTTTCAGTCATTTTATCTAGTTTTAATTGGCTTTCGTTTATTGATGTTTGGTTTTCATTAATACGATTGATATGACGTTCTTGATCTGAAATTTTTCCTGAGAATTGTCGTATTACTTTGGAATATTGTTTGGTGTCAGCATATCGTTTTAATAAGTAGTGAGCTGTGGTTTCTTCATCCCAACTTTCCCATTGTGGTGCTGTGTTTTCTGTATTTTTTTCGATAGAATTATAATTTGCGTTTATTTCGAATGTTTCAATCTTGTTGTCTGTATAAATATCAGGTGCATTTTCTAATTTTGGAGCTTTTTTATTTATTTTTTTTATAATTTCTTTTGTTTTTGCAAATAATTCTTCTCCTAATAAGCTTAATGGAGACATAAAGTTGGTGTTTAATAATTCATACATTTGGCTTTCTTGAAAAATTTTGTAGTTTGCTTTGTCTAATTTTTTAAATGGATTAATATCATCTAGTTTTTTAAAAAGATTTAAATTATGTGCGTATGTTAAATCATTTGCGATTGGTTCTGTGTCATCTTCATTTCCTGATTCTGCTTTTGTTGGATCTTGAAGTTCTTTTTTCTTTTTCTTAATATCATTAATGCTATTTGCATTAAACCCGGCTTGAAATGCGGCTGCGTAATTAATGTAAGAGGGATTATTTATTCCTTCAAAATTTTGTTTTTGACCTATAAATTCTGTATTAGCAAGCATGTTATGAGGGAGTTGTTTCACCCCTTGTTGAATCATGCTCATTTGTAATAATGAATGAGCTGTTTTTAATGTTTGGTTTTGTTGTTTGTTTGTTGATTGTGAATCTTTGTTGTGTGATTGTTCGTTTTGATTTGATTTTTGATCTAAAATATCATTAAAATTTGTATTAAGTGTTTGGATATTAACGTTTTTGGAGGGTCTAAGGTCAATAAATAGTGGAAATCGAGGTGGTTTTGGTTCTTGTAATTCTCCGTATTTCATCTAAATGTTTTTCCATAATTGTTTTTCAACATTAAGTCCTAATTTTGATAATCCGATATGTGCTTGTCTTGCTGATTCGATTGATTCCATGTAAAACTGTATGGCTAATAATCCGCCAGGGCTATCAGCAGATGCTTCTTGTCCTGTTGCTAAGGTTATTTTGCCAGTTTCTAAGAGGTTTGTTTGAACTTCTGATAGTAGGTCAAAGAAGTTTTTGGTTGCTATGTATTCTCCGTAAGCAAAGTCATACATTACATTAACCTTACTGTTATTGATTGATTCAACAAACACTCTTGAGAAATCTGCCATGATTAAATCACCTTTTATTATAAAAAAAACTGCGAGGATTATCCTGCAGCTTTTTTCACTTCTTGCGCGGCTTGCATGTTTGCCGATGATGCTTTTTTTGGTATTCCTGATCGAACCATGTATTGTGTTTCGATTTCGGTCATTTTTAGTTGGGCTCCTACCATTACACCTAAAGTTGCACCATCTCCTGCGTCATTAGTTCCAAGTTCATTTCGGATGCTTTCAAGCTGAGTGATGTAATCATTACCAGCGGCCTCCCCTTCAGCTATCCTTTCGGAAGCGTTATCTAATTGAACTTCGTTTCCACCTGCCATAATTTTTCTCCTTTTTATTTTATTTGTTATTAAAAACGTAATTTATCAGAAAAAAATGTATCGAAATATTATGTTTTTTCTTTTTTTTCTTTTTTTTCTCTTTTTTTAGGAGGGTAAAGTTTTATGTTAATTGTTTGTTTTTTGGAGTAAGAGTGGTTTTTGTTAGTATTGTGTTTTTTTGTGGTATACTTTTTTTATGATTTTTTCTAAGAAAATAGGTAAAATTAAAACGATTCAGCTTAAAAATTTTGATAGTACCCCTTTATCTGAAGATGATTTTTCCTTTTTATTATCTTGTGTTAAACAAGAACATTCAGATGGTGTGTATACTGCGGCTTTGATTGCTTTGGTTGAATCGGATAACACGTCTTTGGATGTTTTGATTGATCAGTTTGAATCTATGATGGGGCAGGCTCAGATGTTGGCGATTCCTATGTTGGCTTGTACCGATTATGTGATGTGTTACTCTTTTTTGTTGAAGCGTTTGAAAAAAACGGATAGTTTGGATGAGGTTGCTATGATTTCGTTAGCATTAACATCGACGCATTATCTTATTGTGCCTTTATTGGTTCAGGAGTTGATTTCGGATAGTTCGGTGTATTTGAAGCGACTTGGTTATATTTTAAAGCAAATTGGGTTTAAGCGTGTTATGCCTTATTTGATTTTGCATCCACAGATTCCTTTTGAGACTTTTTTTCGTGACTTATTTGGAGATGATAAGATTGACTTGATTAAACAGAAAACATAAATGCATATTTTCTTTGTTTTGTGTCGTATATAGTATTGTAGGAAGGTGACTATATATATGTTTACGCCCGCGCGCGAGACGAGTTCTTTTGTTAATAATTTTAATTCTATACTTGATACTCATGGTGTTGATTCTTTTTTAGATCAGTATGCTGGTTTTGCTAAAGGTGTTGATTTAGTTTCGAATGATTTTTTAGGGACTAATTCTGTTGGTGGTGTGCGTAATGTTGAGTTGCAGTTAAAATGTTTAAGATTTGCATCGTTTCTTTATTCTGAGCATATTGATGTTGATTCTATTAGACAACAAAATCAATATTATTTGGATGTTGTTTCAGATTATTTGAATACAGGAAAATTAGATTCACATTCTTCGGCTGTTGTTGTTTCATTTTTTCGTCAATGTGTTGCATCTGCTTCAGATCCTTTGTTGCAGTTAAATAGTGATGATCTTGATTTAATACAACAACGGTTAGATTTTTTACTTAAAGATGATGTTGAGGATATTTCTCAGTATCAGCAAGATAGGGATCAGGTAATGGATTCTTTAGGTATTAATAAGCAAGAACTTTTTTATCGTAATCAAGCGTATAAGTTAGATTATCATAGTGATATTGTTTCTGATTTTGTTGAAGCTTTGTATTCTCAGCATGTTATTTCTATTTCGGATTCAGTAGATGATGTTTTAAGTAAAGTTTTAGCGTATGTTCGCAAGGAATTTAAGTATGTTTCTGATGAGGGTAAGATCGATGATTGGCAACATATTACGGATACTTTAAGTAAAAAACAAGGTGATTGTGAGGATATTGCTATTGTTTTAACGGGTATTTTATCTAATGTTTTTCATTATCGTTTTGGATATTCGAAACAAGATGTTTCATCTATGGTTCGGTTGGTTGCTGGAACGTTTGATTTACCAAATGGTGCTCAGGTTCATCATGCTTTAACCAAGGTTGTTTTAAACCCTCAAGATCCGTATGAGGATGTAAATTATTTAGATGGTGTTGGTGTTAATACGTTATTATCGGCTGATGAAAGTTTGTTTCGGACTGTTTTTGAAATTAATGATTTGCAGTTTAATTTAGTTCAAACTATTGATGATTCCTTTCAGACGGCTGCGGGTGTTAGTGATTTATGGTTGGACTTTAGTACAGGGGGGACGATTGGTACTCAAACAATTATGACTCAATTTAATGTTTTGCTTGAGCAAATTAAAAGTCGTTGTGAGCGGGATATTGTTGTTCCTCGTCAACTTTTGGGAGGATTGTATAGAGAAGTTGTTGATGATTTAGAAATTGAGTCGTGGTTAAATGCTGATTTTCAAAATCCGGAACCGGACGAGAAAGCTAAGGTTGATCCAGAGGCTGAAGATATTAGTAAAAATAGGAATGCCGAGCAGATGGCTTTTTTGGATACATTAGATAAAAAGAAGGCTGAATTAGAAGATAGTACGACATATGGGGCACTGAAAGATAGTTTGAAAGATGTTGAGTCAGATTATATGGAGATGAAAACCTCCTTGGAAGACAAGATAACTAGTCTTGGTGATTTGTTAAGTTGTACTGTTACGATTGATGGTAGTGAGAAAAATTTTTCATCTTTAACTGATATAAAAAATAAAATCATTCTGAGAGAGTCTATTGTTGCTAGTGATTATGCTGATTTGCAAGCAATTTATGATGATTGGAAAAGTAAAGGGATACTTCCTAACGGAGGAACCAATGAAGAGATTAAAGAAGAATTACAAATCTATAATTGGGATAATGACCCATACGGGACTTGGTATGGGGATCTTAATACTAATGCGATTCATGAAGAAGGTGAACGAAGGCAGTATTGGAATGAGGCTGATGGGTTGGTTGATATATATCGAGTAAAAAATGGTACTGCAGTAGAAAATCTGGATTTTAGTAAAATGGAACGGTTGGGATTACTTTTAGCTGACTTAAAAAATACAGTAGATGGGTATGAACCCTTATTAGATCAGTATTTAAATGCAAAAATCAAATGCGCTCCTTACGAATTATTGTTACAGGGGCTGGGGGGGATGGTGACAAAGGATGCTATTAAAGCGGCACTTCATGGTAGTGAAATTTTTAATAAAGATAAATCTTCTTTAGTTAATGTTGATTTCAGTAACAGTGATGGTTATGCTGATGTTATTTGGCAGCGTTTAATTGATAGTGGGATTCTTGTTCAAAAGTATCAAGATCTTGATTTTACGGATGATAGATTTGATGCAGTTGTGTTAGGGGGATCGATAATTGATTTTAGTGATGTTGCTCAAATTAATTTTGATAAGGAAACAGGGGGGTTGGATATCAATGATCGTTTTATTCCTGATGGAGATAACACATATCTTTATGATAGGCCGGATTTTTTTGGTGTAGAGTGGGATTCTTTATTAAAAGATTTTCCCTCTCAGCAAAAAGAAAATATTAAACGATTATTTAGCTTTGAATATGATAATGGGGCTACTAATAGTTCTCCTGATATAGATGATTTTCCGGGTGGTTTTTATAATGAATCAGATGGGATTCGAACATGGGATTTTATTGGAAATGAGACATATGGTTCTTTTGTTTATGGGTTAAGTGTTGATGCTCAAAGGGTAGCAGTGATGGATTATGAGCCGGTTGAAGAACATCCTTCAACTGTAGATGAACCTTCTTATTGGGCTATAGATGTAGGAGGGCAATTGGCAGGGGTAAGTAGAACTACAGCTTTTAAAGCTTTAAGGAAAATTAAAAATTCTAAAATCCAGTTAGCTGAGATTGATCGCCAGATTTCACGTTTGAACTCTACTGCAATAATTAAGTTGGCTGCTTTATATGATCAAAGAGATAATATTATTAAAGATTTTCCAAAAGTTTATCATTTTATTGATCAAAATATGATTTTACAGCAGGCTCCTACGGATACTACTGTATCAGGTTTTAATGCGAGTAATTATAATGATGATGGGTTTTACTATGAGCAGATAAAATTTAATCATGATGGGGCTAAGATTCCCTATAGAGGAAGTATTCCTCAATTTGATTTTGTTGATGTTCATGTTTATAACATAGAGTTTGAAAATGCTCAATTAGATAATGATTATTTGGATAGTAATGATGTAAGTGGAAATGTTGTTCAAGGTGTTACGATTAATGAAGAAGCTTTGTTTAAGTATGCCTATACATTAAGAAAATTGTTTAATTCATTATTGTTATTATTTCATATTGTGAATGGGGTTCAAGAAATAAAGCTTAACCAAGCACGTAATATTCATGATTCTCATATGGATTCTGATACAAAGGCGGGTGTAGATAAGGCTCGACAATCTTCGGATAAACAGCTTTCAAAATTTTCTAGAGTTTTGGGATCATTTCAAAGTATTGCTAATAGTGGTGTTGATCAAATTTGTGATCAATTAATGAGTTATTCTACATCTATTAATGATGCTATTAAGGCTAAAAAAGAATTGGATATTGAAAATTGGGGTCGGGTTGTGATGGATATTAATCCAGATGATCCAGGAGCAGCTTTTGGTTCTTTTGCAGTTAATTTTTTTGTTGGGGGTGCTACTGATTTTATTGATGAAATGGTTGGGGTTTTTACTTATATTCGATCTCAGATGAAACTTAAATTACATGGGTTTTTTACAAAAATAGATGGTATTAATGCTTATCGAGCGAGTCGTTTTCTAGATTTAAATTTACAAGCTTTGAGTATTATTAAGGATACAGCTACAGATTATTCTGGTTCTATTCCTGCATCATCTAAGGCTACGGATTCTTATATGAAAGAATTATTTGAATCACGTTATGGCAGTATTGCTTACCAACTATTAAAGCATGACAAGGCTACGCAAGCTCCTGGTTCAATTTGGGGTTCTCAGTTTGCTAACTCTGGTTGGAATCAAGCTGGTGAAGAGACTGGTTTAAAATCTCTTATTAAAGAAAATTCTTTAGAACAATTAAGACAATTTTCTTTGAACAAAGCGAGTGGATATTTGCCTTTGAATTCAAATAACCCATTATTTCCTAGTCCCGGTGGAAATGCTAAAGGAAGTATTTATGATATTTTGCATGAGGTTCAGGATGATGAGTTTGCTAAAGAGGCAGACTCTTTTAATCATAATGAGATTAGTTCTGTTATAAGTAAATCTATTGCTGGAGACAGTATTAATTTTGAGTATTCACAGCTTTCTGAAGGAAAACCTATGGGTGTTACTAATTCAGATTTTAGTTTTAGAAGTAGCTTTACTAATACCTTTAAAGATCCTGATGAGGGAATTAACCCATTTCAAGCGTTTATGTTTCTTCTTAAGCCTTTACAGTTGGTAGTGCAGGGATTAGTTGAGGGGCCTATGGATGCTATAAGAAATGCTGGAGGGGGGTTATCTGAACAACCGTATGCTCAATTTAATACAGAATTGTTTGCCGTGTATCGTGAACGTATGTATTTTTTTCAAACCTATATTTCTATTGCTGTGAGTGTTTATCAGGCTATTGCTAAAGCAAGGTTAGAAGAGGCTAAATATTGGTCTAAAGATATGGGAATTAAGGGAACGGGGGCTACTACTGGAGTTTTAAGTTTAGTACAGCAATCTTTCGTTGCTGAGTTTAATCAAGTTAATAAGTCTATCTCGTTAATGAAACAACATAATCAAAAATTGGTTCAAGCATATAATTCGTTAACAAGATCTCGTATTGAAACGTATGAAAGTTATTTTCAAACTGTTTTGAAAAGTACTCGAACTGTAACACTTATAACAACGGTAGCTTTATCTGCGGGTTATTATGTTCCTGTTGTTTCTAATATTATTGCGGGTGCTATTAATGCTCTGACAACTAGTGTTTATGCGCCTATGGTTGCTCAGGGTTTAGCGGATCCTTTTTATTATAGGATGGCAATGGGTACGCTAGCGGCGGTTCTTATTGAAGGTATTGTTGATGCTACTACATATGCTCAAAAAGTTTCTTTAAAAATGTATAGAAATCCTAGTGTATTAATTGAATCAAAAAAGGATATTACGAGAACGTGGTATCGAGAGCCTAAGGATGTTAGCTGGTTTGCTGAAGCTAATAAAGGAGAGGTTGCTAATTTTGCTAATAAATATGAGCCTCCAAGTAGTTTAAATCCATTTTCTCAGGATGGTGTTGTTAGAATGTCTGAAAGATTTTCAGGTAATCTTAGTCCTTTGTTATTTAGGTCACGTAAGCAGTATACCAATAGTAAGTATGTTGGTTTTAAATGGAATAATATGGGAAGTCCACAGTCTGATAATCATTATTATGTTAGTGAAGACAAAGATCATAAGGTGGCTCGTGTTGCTGGTTTAAAAAATAAAATTGAGGCTTCTTTTATTCGTAATCGAGGCGATGGGTTTGTTGTTCAAAATGGGTTAGCGTTGGCTGTTGCAACGCAAAATTCACAATATATTTTGATGATTCTTCGTATTCATTTATTAATTATTCGTGCGATTCTTGATGTGATGGAGCAAGTAATTGCTGATTTGGTTGGAGTTAATAAGCAAGATGCTTATGGTAGATTAGATGGAAATGGATTTTCAGTTGTTGAAAATTTATTAGCTTTAGAAGGAGAATTATTAAATGATTATAAAACGGATATTGGTAATCTAGAACAAGATTGGAATGCTAATTCGAACCTTAACAAGGAATTATTACATGCTCAATATACTAATGTTAAGGGTGGTTATGATCTTGCTATAGCATATCAGACATGGTTTGGAGGTTGGGGAGTAGGGAGTGCTATTGCTGGAGCTCTTGATACAGCGAATGAACAGATTTTTACGAATATAAAAAATCTTGAGGCATATAGTGGGATTCATGCAGATTATCATATGGATAAAAATGAGTTTCTTAAAGGGGCTTTAACAGATCCTGATAGAAGAAAGTCAGATGTTATGCCTATATATACTTCTAAAAACTTTGATATTAAAAATTCACGTATTTTTTCATCTTTAAGACCTGAACTTGCTTCGGTTCGTACAGAGATTGATACTTTAGCAAATGACGAGGGTGAGTCTCTTACTAAATTTCTTACTAATCAAAATGCTAATAAAACAGGAAAATCTAGTGTTCTTAATATTGCTAAGCCAATGGACTATAAGATGTTAAATCCTGTTTCGGTTGCGACATTACATAAAGAACTATCGTCTAAGGCTGTTATGAAAATTTTAATTATGATGTTGGAGTCGTCTCGTTATAGTTTTTATCAGCAAGAAGTACAACAAGTTACAGGGGTGACTTCTGGAACTAATATGTTACAAGCTGTTTTTCAGACGATTGAAACTCATAATTCTATGCAATCAAGTTTACTTCAAGATATATCAACGGAATGGCTTAGTTATTCTGATTCAATCAATGCTTTGGAAGAACAAAAAATTGTGATGATTTTAGAAGCGTCTATATTGGCTTTATTTGGAGTAACGTTTTTATGGAATCAGTATGTTGCGGGTACTAACCCTGATCCCCAAGGTCCTAGTCAGCCAACGAGGAAAAAGGCAATTAAAAAGTTTATCTTAAATTCAACTAGGTATCAAACGTTAAAATCTATTGGAAAATTGATTTCGGATATTATGTTATTACTAGGTTCATTAGATACACTAGGTGATATTGATGCAAAATTTGCTCAACAGAAGCAAGATGCAAAAGAAGATGCTGATTCTGAAAATGATGAAGAGAGGGATCATGAAGAAGATGCAAAAAAAATAGATAAGCAAAATGCAAAGTCTCAGCCTGATATGAAAAGTACGATGTCTGTTACTCCACGTGGACGATTAGTTGTTAATAAAGCAAATCTTGCTCGTGCAAAATCGGCTATCAAAAAACGTATGCGGATGATGAAATTATTACAAAAAATGAAAGATAAAGAAAATGAACAAAAATTAGATGTTATGTCAGAAATTTCAGGGATACAATCAACGGGTGCTGCTAAAAATTTAGAAAGAGCTTTAGGTGCTTTAGAGCAAGGCGAATTAGGTAAGTTAGAAGCTGTTTTTGCGGGTGCAGAGGCTATTTCTAAAAATATTAATAAAGCATTAGATGGGGTTAAAGGGGCTCTTATTAAAATAGCGATTGCTCATGCTAAGAAGTTTATGGAGGGTAGGAAAGTAACCAGAGGTAAGGGGGTTAAAAAAATAAATCGAATTGCAAGTACAATTGGAAATACTGTAAAAAATGCGGCAAAGAAAATTGGAAGCTTTTTAAAAAAACATACTCCTCAGTCTCTTAAAAATCAGGCAAAGAAGCTTCGAAACGCTTTTAAAAAAGGAATTTCTAATATTAGTAAGCGGGCAGGAAGCCTGGGTAAGGCTACAGATAAGTCAAGGGAAGCTACCCCTTCAAAAAGATTTGAATCGGGGGTTGATAAAGTGATGAATTTTTCAGGTTTAAAATTTGCTTTAGCAACGATGATGGTTGATCGGTTAATGGCAAATTCTGTTGATAGTCATGCTGATGGCTCAGAATCAGCCTTAGATAATATTGATGGGGAAGGTGAGGCTGATGGAGAAGGTGGTGGTGATTCTGGGTTAGTTAGTGATGATGGTGGGGGTGGTTTTTCTGCTACGGCTGAGTTAGAAAATGAAATTACTTTAGCTGAAATTTTGAAAGCTAGAACGGCAGTTGAACAAGCGATGTTAGAGGAACTTAAGGGTGCTACCCAAATATTTAAAGAGGATTTAAAAAAACGATGGGATGCTGAGTATGGTAAAGATTCTTTGATGAGTCATGAGGATGCAGTTCACACTGTGAAGCTTATTAATAATGTAAAAACAGCTGGATCTAAAAAAGATATAGCACTTGCTTTAAAGACACTTTCAGATTCAAAAATTCCTAATAATGAATTTCTTCGCATTAAAAATATAGTAGATGATGCACAAGAAAAACGTGATGGTATTAGACATGCTATTAAAGCAACTTTTAAGGAGGATTCAGAAGAATTTATCCAGTTTTTTCAGGATACATTAAAAAATAATCCTGACAGTAACCCAGCTGATATTCTTGAACTGCTAAAAAAGAATAAAAGATTTGAGAACAAGATGGATGCTTTTACAAAAAAGCTTCAATCAACAAAATTGACAGATCGTAATTCTAAAGATTGGCTAAAGGCACAGGGGCCTATGGATATTGTAAGTAACCTTCCAATTTCAAGAAAAGTGTCGAGTTTTGCCCGAAAACAATTTGGTTGGGAACCAGCTTTAGATCCTGATGCTTTAAAATTTTCAGATGTTATTGATACGTTAACTGGAAAAGATCATGAAATAAAACATGTTAATCATGAGCGTGCTAGATTGCCGAATAAGAAAACGAAAATGGCGATTGCAGCGGGGCTGGTTGGAGGGCCTGCTGTACCTTTAGCTTTGGGTACGCTTGGTTTAACTGGGAGAGCTGCTGGTACTGCTGCTGTTTTAACTGGGAGATTTGTACTAGGTAAGGAAAAAATGGGTCGTGTTGAAAAATTTGTGACTGATTCTGCTGCTACAGTTGGGAATCTTCCAGGGTCTGTTAAGAAAGGGGCTGGTACTGCTGCTATTTTAACTGGGAGAGCTGCACTAGGTAAGGAAAAAATGGATCGTGTTGAAAAATTTGTGACTGATTCTGCTGCTACAGTTGGGAATGTTCCAGGGGCTGTTAAGAAATGGGCTGGGGATGCTATGAATACGGCTGGGGCTGCTGCAGGGTATGCTATGAATACGGCTGGGGCTGCTGCAGGGTATGCTATGAATAAGTCTGGGGCGGCTGGAAGGGCTGCTAAGTTTGCTGGAAATGTACTGGGAACGGTTGCTGGAGTGGCTGGTACTATGGCTGGAGTGGCTGGTACTATGGCTGGTGAATCTCTTCTTGGGTTGCTTTTTTCTCTAGCTGATTTATATGAAGGCAAGTATGCAGAATCTATCGGGGCGTCTTTTGGTGAGGGGAGTTTGGGTCAAATAGGTGAAGACTTTGGAAAATTGTTATCTGGCATGAAAAATTCTTATACCGGTGTTGTTTTTGGAGAAATAAACGAATTCGGTAAACTGGCATATGAACATAGATCATTGACAGAGGGATGGAAAGAGTATGAAAAAACACTTGATGGAGCTGAAGATAAAAAGGTAAATGCTGGACAAAGGGGTGCAAAAAACGATGCTAGTACGCAAGAAAACCAATCAGAAAGTGATTCAGAAAACGATGCTAGTACGCAAGAAAACCAATCAGAAAGTGATTCAAAAATTTCTTTACAGGCACTTAAAACACAACGAAGAGATATTATTGATGCTCAATTTAAACTATTGATGGAAGAGGATGAGGCTGGAATGGATAGTTCTGATATTTCATTTTCACAATTTACTAAATTAAAAAATTTTAAAGATTTTTTTGGTGGTGGTGGTGGTGGTGGTGGTGGTGGTGGTGGTGATTTAATTCAAAATGAATTAGCTAAGGATGGCGTTATGTCAAAATCAGAATATGATGATTTATTAGCTACGGTTGATGAAAACGCAGCAAAACAACAACAACAACAACAACAACAAGCAGCAACAAAAATTCAAGCACAATTTCGAGGTAGG